>OATG01000075.1_pt1 | contig 120812 bp, 97 predicted proteins | sample 1516581 | NCBI WGS metagenome assembly OATG01 (sample SAMEA2579930, study PRJEB22360) | human gut metagenome | biome: human gut; feature: human-associated habitat; material: faeces | place: Denmark | collected 2008/2010
GACGTAAACAGGCCTAATGCGACATTACGAATGTGATAGTTGCAAAGCCTGCGACTTTAGTCGCGGGTTGTTTACGTTGAGTGACGCAAGCGCCACCGTTCCCATGTAGCGGCTGATCAGAACGCCGTCGGCCACCATATAACTCATGATAAAAAGGGACATGAGCATGCGCGGCAGCGTAAACCGCAGCTGCCGCGCAATCGTGAAATGTTGGCCAAGAATAGAGTTCGTCGGACGCATAGAAAAGCGCAGAACGGTCTGACCTCCGGAAGAGGTAAGTTCTCTGTTTGCTACTTTAACGAACTCTTTGGTTTGCAGCTAAAGGTGCGCTTGGATTGAGACGATAGAGCAAGGAATCAATCCTGGTTTCGGTGTGAGTCTCTCAAAATCAAGTCCAAGCCGGTTTCAATCAGGTTCAGATCAAAGTTGTCTCAAAACTCAATGGTTTGTCCGTCATTGGGGATGAACAGGCGATTCAGATTATTTTCACGGGCAAATTTTCGCAGCAAGGGGCGAGTGACTGTCGCATGCGAGACGCCTTCGACATGCGTGGCGATAACGTCAATTTCGGGAAAACGCCGCATAAGGGAACGCACGTCGTATTGATTCATGATCAACAGATGTCCAAGTGGAAATTGGGCGCCCGCGGCATTAACCGCGACGACTCCGGGCGTGTATTTTTCTATTGCGTCGACAACGTATTGGCAATAGATGGTGTCTCCGGCGAGATAAAAACGCGTTTTTTCAAGGTTACTTTCAAAAACGACGCCGGAAGCTTTTTCGCTGAAACCGCAGTCCCGGTAGCCGTCCATAGTTACAAGATTGCTTGAGCCATGATCGCAATCGGTACGAAAAAGACGAATGCCGTTGAAATCCGTACCGGAATCTGCAAGAACGCGTACGTCCGTAAAGCCCAAACCACTGAGAATCTTTGCCTCCTGAACGCTCTGAGAAAACAACGGAAGTTTTTTTGGCAGTAATTCAGCTGCGGCTTTGTCGAAATGATCAAAGTGAAGATGGGTCACAATGACGGCATCAACGTTAAACAGATCTTGAATCGGGCAAGGCAGATCGCAATCCGGATTGCCGCGACCAGTGCTGGTGGTGTCTGGGACAGCCGGATAGGTACCTTGAGCTGAGAGCATCGGATCAATCAAAAAACGCCGGTTGGCAAATGTCACGATGCTGGTGGCGCTGCGTATTTGTTGAAATTTCATGGTGTTACTCCTACAAAAGAGTTGCCGGTATTGGCAAGAGACATCATAAAATCTATAGTTACTGTAGCTTCAAGTATTGTGGAGAACGAGATGAAAATCGGTGAATTGGCGCAAAGGACGGGATGCCCTGTGACCAGAATTCGCTTTTATGAACAAAAAGGTCTATTGCCTGAACCAAGACGCAGCATGGGAGGACAGCGCAACTACTCTCAGGAAGCGGTCAAACGGTTGGAATTTATTACGACTTGCCGCGCCAACGGAATGAAGCTCGAGTGCATCGAGCGCTTTATTGAGTTTGAACAGGATCCGTCCAAGGGAACAGAGTGGCTTCTTGAACGCGTTGACGAATATTTGGAACAGGCAAAGGTGTATCGCGAGCAGCTTGACCGAGCGGAAAAGTATCTTCGACACTTACGTGAACAGTTTCCCAAATCTGTACTGGCAGAAAAGACGCACAAACACACGCGTGCCGCCAACACGAAAGAGGACACGCGTGAGACCAAGCCGCAAGACGAAGTGATCAAAGTTTTTTGACAAAGAGAGCACGAATTGCATTCAAGATAGCAAGAATCATGACTCCCACGTCAGCAAAAATTGCCATCCACATGTTGGCCAAGCCAACAGCTCCCAGCAAAAGACACAGGACCTTGATGCCGATAGCCAGCCAGATGTTTTCCTTGACAATGCGAAGACATTTACGAGAAATCTTGATGCCTTTGGCAATTTTTAGAGGATCGTCATCCATGAGAACGATGTCTGCAGCTTCAATGGCAGCGTCTGATCCCATGGCTCCCATCGCAATGCCGATATCGGCGCGGGACAAAACGGGAGCATCGTTGATACCATCGCCGACGAAAGCCAGTTTCCCGGAGCCGGTTCGTTGCGCCAGCAGCTTTTCAACAGCGGAAACTTTATCCGAGGGCATCAGTTCGTAGCGCACTTCGTCTATGCCCAACTGTGAAGCCACTGCTAGGGCGACACTTTTGCGGTCGCCGGTGAGCATGACCACTTTGTTGACGCCGGCTTTTCTCACAGCATCAATCGCTTTGATTGCATTGGGTTTCAGTTGATCTGCAATCACGATGTGGCCGCAATAGTTTCCGTTGACGGCAATGTGGACGATTGTGCCGATACTGCGGCAGGCGATGAACTCTATTCCGAGTTCGGTCATGAGTTTTTCATTGCCGACTGCAACTTCCTGTTCGTCGACACTGGCGACGACACCTTTACCAGCAAGTTCACGGATGTTCGTAACGCGACTCCGATCAATTGCTTTGCCGTATGCTTTCTGCAGGCTCTTGCTGATCGGATGCGAGGAGGCACTTTCGGCAAGAGCCGCCAATTCGAGGAGGCGGTTTTCATCGATCGTGTTGTGGTGAACTGCCGTTACCTCGAAAACACCTTGCGTCAGCGTTCCTGTTTTATCCATGACAAGAGTTGAAGTCTGTGAAAGAGCTTCCAGATAATTGGAACCTTTCACAAGTATTCCTTCTTTGCTTGCTCCGCCGATGCCGGCGAAAAAAGAAAGAGGAATGCTGATCACAAGAGCGCAGGGGCAGCTGATAACCAGGAACACCAAAGCGCGATATATCCAGTCATCCCATTGAGCGTCTGCTCCCATTGCAAAAAGCCGCACTAGCGGAGGGACGAGAGCAAGCGCCAAAGCGCTGAAAAACACAATCGGCGTATAGATTCGGGCAAAACGAGTAATGAAGGCCTCCGATTGCGATTTGCGTGAAGAGGCATTTTCGACCAATTCCAGGATTTGAGATACTGTCGAATCTCCGAAGAGCCTGGTTGTACGCACATAAATAACGCCGGTCAGATTGATGCAACCGCTGGTGACGCTTTCCCCCGGGGCAACGTTCTTCGGCAGACTTTCCCCCGTGAGAGCGCTGGTGTTGAGACTCGTTTCGCCGCGTATAACGATGCCGTCAATGGGAACCTTTTCACCGGGTTGCACGACAATAACGGTTCCGACCTCAACAGATTCGGGAGCGACCTGTTCAATTTTCCCGCTTCTTTCAATGTTGGCGTAATCGGGGCGGATGTCCATCAAATCGCTGATGTTTTTGCGGCTTTTGCCCACGGCATAAGCTTGAAACCATTCACCGATCTGATAAAAGAGCATCACGGCAACGGCTTCCGTGTAATCGCCGGTATTGTCGTAAAGTGCTATGGCAATGGCGCCCAAAGTGGCAACGGTCATCAGAAAATTTTCATCAAAAATACGGCCGTTTCGTATGCCTTTTGCTGCCTTGAGCAGGATGTCATAGCCGACAAGAAGATAGGGAATAAGGTAAAGCGCCAATCTCAAAGGTCCCGTGACCGGTGCAAACGCGAGACTTACGAGAAGCATTGCTGCAAGGATGATGCGTACAAGCATCTTTTTTTGCTTTGTCTTCATTTGTTGCAGAGTCCGTTGGTGATGTCTTGAGCTTAATTTGATGTAAAAATTAAGCAAAATTTGAATCGAAGAGAGAAAAAAAACGCCGTCAAGCAGTGCTCTGGCGGCGTTTCGACATCAGAGAAAAATTTCGCAGTCGGGTTCTACTTTTTTGCATGCTTTAAGCACTTCAATCATGACATTGTCGGGATAAAACCCATCACGGAATTCCACAACCATTTTTTGAGCCATGAAATTCACCGTGACCGATTGCACACCGCTGATTTTTGCTGCCGCTTCTTCCATTTCGCGGGCGCAGTTAGCGCAATCAACTTCGATCTTGTAGGTCTTTGTCATTTTGGTTGCTCCTATTGGTTAAAGAATTAAGCAATTACTTAATTGACTGGTTGAACTATAATCCGGTTGGTGTTGGATGTCAAGATTAAGCAAGAATTGAATTGTCTGATATGTCTGTCACAACAAATCTTCCGCATCGGCATAAAGAGGGAAATGTTTTTGCAGTGGAGCAATTGCCCGAATCTTCAAGCTTTGAACCTGTGGCCCAGGTTTTCAAACATCTAAGCGATGCGGCCCGCTGTCGGATTTTTTTGTTGTTGTGCCATTCCGAAGAGTGCGTGCTCAACATTGCTGCCATCATGGAGATGAGCAGCCCCGCCGTAGCGCACCATCTGAGGCTTTTGAAGGTTGCCGGACTTGTAACTTCTCGTCGAGTGGGGAAAGAAGTCTTCTATCGAGCCGCCGATACGGAGCTTGTCCGAGCCATGCATCGGATGATTGAAGAAGTGATGCACTTGTCGTGCTTGCAACCATCGTCTTGAGTAAGTCTGCGTATAACGGCAGAAGTCAATAAGCCTGCTCGCTTTTGAAAGAGAGAATCCCGACAACCGGTAGCCGATCCGGTTAGGGGGATGATGAGCGGTCACTTCTCGTGTCGTTCGGTTTGGAACTGTGGTATTTGCCGAAGAATTATTACAAAGACAGAGTTCCTTACAGAGAGCCGTTGGATGAGCATTTGATATCTCGGCCGAGAATCTTTTGGCTTTAGTTGTCTGATTTTGCAGAGGATACAGGAAAACGACATCTAAAAAAGTTGTTGTTTTGGCGGTTAATCTCTTGATTTTTCCTTAATGGGCTGAGAATAGGATTCTCTTACTGGCGATGTGTGAGTAGGTTAGGGTTTCAGTGGTGTTTCGATGCAATCTACACGCCGGCCTGATCGATCGATACAGAACCATTGCTCACTTTGCCAGATATGCATTTCTCCATTGGATCCGGGAACAACTTCTTCATGTCCCTGCAATGTGACCTTGGCATGGCCGTTTTTGAAGGGATAGCCGAAAGCAAACTGTGGTGAGATTACGGTTTCCCCTTTTTCATCTGCATAACCAATCTTGCCGCTTGAGTCTTGAATTCGCATCAGACCTTCTGAAAGATAGTCCGGTCCGTTGTCGTACAAATAAGGGGTTACTGGTCCAGATGCTGAGCATCCAGAAAGCAAGAGAGCCATAACAAGGAAAGCTGCGCGAGTTGTCATAGGAGTTCCTTCAGAGAGCTGATCGACTCGGCAAATTCTTGGGGAACCTCATCCAAGCCATTAAGAGCGTCTGCCAAAACTTCTTTGGTGTAGAACCAGAAGCTGTAGAACATCGAATCAGAGAAAACTTCCTCTTCTTCCCACCTCAACTCATCGTCTTCCTCATCATCGGGCCACAAGGAGTCTTCAGTCAGAAGATCGGAGAATTTGGGTAGGGGATCCGCGTGCTCTAGCGTTTGAGCGTCGCGAATGCTCTCCAACAAGACAGCGAATAGTTCACCAATGTGATCGACCGCTTGGTGAGCAACAGGATTTGTAGTCGCAGCCGCTAGGGAATTCTTGAATATACGGGCAAGAAAGACGGTTGCAAATGGGGTGACGTGCCAAAGAGTGCCCTGATGTTCAATGAGATGGGATATCTTCCGAACAGTCGAATCAACAGATTCTTGACTTCTTAAAGAGGACAAAGCGTTGAGCAACTTCGGAAGCTCATCCCCTCGACCATAGGGTGTTGTTAAGCGATGCCAGGGCACCCCTTCCAGGGTCAGTTGGTCTATGAAATCGTGAGCATCTGCAGTATTCAACATCATCATCTCTCCTTTCATCACAGCCAGCCAGTAATCATTACTGATTTTGGGCACTCCAGTTCTTTAGATGAGCAGGAGTGCCAGGATCTGTCAATAACACTGGGAGATCAGCCAAATTTGATCAAAGCGTTTGGCCTTGAGGTCATCTCGTTGGATGAAGAAGTAGATGCGGCCGCAGTCGCCGAACATCAATTCAAAGTCTTCTCCCTCGACGGTGTCGAGCTGAAAGAGCAGGGTCCAGCGATCTCGCGCAGTTTTTTCGGCATTCTCCCGAAAGTCCTTGGGTATCCGTTGCCATGATTGGGCATTACCTGTGCAGTAGCCTTGAGAAACGAGATCACATTCCGCAAACATGGAATTTTGGATGGTATCCGGCCAACCCAGCAACTTTGACTGTTCTTCCGGAAGTTCGTCCATCAGTTCGTCGAACAACTCTTCCTCGTCATCTTTACCTTGGTATTCAGGACAGATTTCCAAGAAGTCTTCGTAGCTTGGAATCGATGGCGAACTCTGGGCTTGAATGCCAATCACGGGGAACTTGAAGTCGTCTTCCATTTCTTCAGGAAATGGAGCAGGGGACAACGTGTTCATGTCCTCAAACCAATAGACGCGCGCGCATCCTTTGTCAGTCGGATCAAAGCCCCACCGTTGAGAGTCGACTTCGTAGAAGAACGACAGCAAACCATGATCTGGGAGCAACCCTTCCGAGTCGAACCGGGATAGTTCCGAACAGTCGAACTGAGCCAAAAAGGAAAGAGGGCGTTCCTTGGTGATACTCTCACAGTTTTCTCCTTTGAATGTTGGCCATTCAAAGTCTGGTGGAACGTTCGGTTGCCCACCAAACCGCGTCCAACCTTTCGTGATGGGAACTTCTTCGGATATATCCAGAACGATGCTGTTGCGGCTAAATTTCTCGAGGAGTTCCTTGAGTTCAGTGTCAGTTGTTTGGGTGCTCATAACAACCTCCTGGGTGACTGATTAGTAGTCGAGTAGTACTGGAACTTGTTCTTTTTCAGCAAAAGTCAAGGCTCTGCGGAACATTGAAAAAGCAAAGCGTGCGAGTTTTTCGAGCTCAAATGATGTTGGAGGTTCTCCCGGCAGCTGGATGACCTCTCCGTCCTTAATTTCAAAACTTGGTGGAAACACCTCCTCATCAGCCCAAGCCAATTGCTCTTCAGTGGTTGCTTTCCAGGCAATCTCGTTGACTTGATCCAGTTCTGCCCGAAGTCTTTCGGTTGTGGAGATAAATGCCTCAGTGCCGTTTGGCATGTGCCCTTGAAAACTTAGTTGCACAGGAATAGGCAGCCAGCAAGTTACGGTAAACAAAGACCAATTCGAGAACTCAGAATCTTCCAGTTTCTTGGCGATTTCAAAATCCTCCAGTCCCATGTTTTTTTCGATGGTTTTAGGAGGTTCCTCGCCTAAAAGCCGGCTAGCGGCAAATGCCATCAGTGCCGCATAGGCAAGCCAATCGGGTTTGTCGGTGTAGTAGGGCTTCTCATTGTCGTCAACCCAGGCTAGGCCAGCATCCATATTGTTCGACTGCAGAGCTTTCAACAGGCCATTCGTCCATGCGCTGACCGCCTTCTGAATCTCGGTAACATCAGGTGAGTCCTGGTCGTCGAGATTTTCACCATCAGGAGAGATGCGATGAAAGACCATGCCATTGGCTTCCGCATATTGCTGCGCTTTTGTTTTCCAGTTTCTGGCGTAATAACGGGTGAAGGTGCCCGCGTAGATATCCATGCCCATTGAGTGATTCCTCCATAAAATCAGACGAAGGCCGGAGTTAATGACTCGAAATACCTATAAGTTCTCCTTGGAAAAGGCTCACAGTGGTTGATGAGCGTTCTAGCTGACGCTCGTACGGCTGGTCAGCGATTGCCTGCTGCCAAGTTCCCCATGTTGATGTCCAAAACCACTCGACTCGGTTGAATCAGAGAGTCTTCATAACGACACTTCCATTGAACATTGTGAGACATGCTTCCATCAGCAATACCATCAATCGTCTCGTCGTCCTCAATGGGATTATCTTGCGCCAAGATGTAGGACGCTACGTTGTATGCATGATTGACGACCCAGTTGGGATCCATGTCGTGGAAGTGGTACTGAAGATCTGGCAAACAAAGAGTTCCCATGCCCAGAGTGTCGATCAGCATGTCGTCTGAGCCTTGTATATTGAAAAAACGAACATTGACTCCAAACCGGATGAAGCGATCTGTTCCTTCTACGGTGTGTTCGCGAACATCTTTGGCCAAAAAGAGCTTTCCAGCATTTTGGAAATAGAAAGCCTCACAGGTGGGGAAAAGTTCGGCCAACGCGTCGGTAAAGTCCATGAGCAAGTTGGCTCGTTCTTGGGCAGGTAATGTTGCCGAAACCATGTCGACACCGAGGATGTGATATTTGCATTCACTAAAGATGCGGTCACGATCTTCTTGACAGTCCCACATTTGGCTAAGCTTGAAAGCATCGACGAAACCAGTCCCTTGGAACTCTTGACAGTTCATCACCATCAACTGCGGATGGAATTTGCCATCTTTAAATTCGGCATTGTGAGACAAAGCAGCAAAACCACGCACTGTCTCATCATTGCCGAACATCTCAACCGGACCAACATGTTTTTCCATGATCTTGAGCATGGTTTCTTTTGTCGGCACGATCGGTGGCTCTTTGAAGAGCAATTGAATCATGAACGGTCCACCGGGTCTGACCGCGTCTTTTTCGTTCAGATCTTGGCAAAAAACTTCATTACTCATTTTCAGTTCCTTTTCGGTGTGTGTGGTTCGGAACCGTTTCAGGGATCGTTAGTACTATTTTGCTCAAAAAAAATTACTTTGAAAGCCCGAAGAGACAGCATTTTTTGAATGTTTGTGACGCGAAACAATGTGCCGGGATTGCTTGACATTCATCGTTTAGGGGGATGAAAATGGAAGGACTGTAGCAACTACATCATTGACCAACGGTTACAAATTAAGATAACTTATGTTTGAGCCAAAACGGACAAAAATTCAACCAAGGATGATGTTGTACTAAAGAAAGCGTTAGCGTTAGAAACGCTTTTGGAAACTGAACGTTGCTGAGCTATATAGGGAAAGGTAATGAATAAATCTGATATTTTTTGGCAAACATACTTAAACCTTGAAAACAGCCTGGTAGATCTGGGAAAGTATGTTTTAATTTCTGATGTGTCGAATTCCGATGGATGGAGATCACAGCTTGATGTTTTTTCTCCATATATAGCTGACTTGCTAGTTTCTTGTTGTGTTCAAATAGAGGCAATATCTAAAGAGCTATATTTTAATTTGGGCGGAACAAAAAAAAGAGGAAGTACCGATCTGTATTTCGATGAGGACTGCTTGCGCTTGATAGACAAAACATGGAATGCAGGCAAGAAGGTTGTCAATGTCGTCTCGCCGATCTTTTATTTAACGAAAGAAGATAGTAAAGTTTTGCTACCCTTGAAGAACTCTGGAAAAAGACAAGGAACTTATTGGGGGAGGGCCTATCAAGCTGTAAAGCACGATCGTTATGAATCGATGCCAAAAGGGAATATTAAGGCGCTATTAGGGGCTATGGCGGCTTTGTATTTACTGAATATCTATTATAGGAATGACTCTTGGTTGACCAAAAATTCAGGTATAAGTAGTCAAAACTGGAGCATGGGGTCAACTGTTTTTTCAGTATTGCCGCCCATCACTCAAGAACTGTGGTATGGGAACAAGCCGATTTTCTCAAACAGTCCTTTTGTTGCCTCATATACCGACGGAAGTTATTCGCAAATCAAGAAGATCCAAGATGAGGAGGCTAGGGCTCTTGAAAACTATTTATCTCAGCAGCCAGAATTAAGTGATCCAGAGTTCATAAAATGGATGGAAGGTGCTTTATCTCGAAATAAGAGTTCAAAAACTGGGGTCGAGTTGTATGCCTATAGGCTGAATAAGCGCATTCCGACAACTCTCTCGTTTCAGGAACGGAAACGAAGGCTTATTGCTAGCCAAGAATGGAAGCATTTTTCTGCAAATAAAAGGGATCGGGCTAACGTTGATAACATAACGGAGGATAATATACAAGAGAAAATCGATGATTGTGGGCGCTATTATGGTTATTGTTCTATGTATTCCATCCAGAAGCTTGGGTGGGTCAAAATTGCAACTGGTATGACAAATTTAAGGGTTTATATTCCTGAAAAAGAACCTATGGTATCTGAGTAGATATGCAGGAAAACTTAGCAGAGGCTGATGATGCTCTCGTATTCCTATCTGTGAAAACGTTATCAGAGTGAAGAAGTCTCATGAGGATAGTTTGACCGCAGGGGCAGTCCGACCTTGCGGTCTATTTTCGTAATCTGGGTGAAAAGCTCACCCAGAGTTCTACTTCTCGCATCTAGATTTCGTTGACTTTCACTCGGATGATGGGACGATAAAAGTCATAGTCTCCATTCAGTTCCTGAGTTTCTTGTTCCTTTGGTTTGCAATGAGGCGAACAAGGCAAAAAACCGAGAAAGATTCCGAGTCCGCCGCAGATGTTGCATCCGCCGTCACCTCCACATGTTGTAAAACGCTCGGACTTCACGACTTCTCTGCAGTATGGGTCGTATGCGATAGAGAGGCCAAAAAAGTTAGGTTCTTCCATATCGAAGGGTTTGTCTTCGTCCTCCAAATCTTCGAAATGGTGCAGGTGCATGGAATAGTCAATGCCGTCGCCCCAGGGGAATAGGGTTCGACAACCGCCGCCGCACAGATAGGCCCATTCATCAGCCGTAGGCAGTGAAAGTCCTTTTGCTTCCAACCTATCAAGAAGCGCACTGTACTCCGTGCGGTTATAGATCCAAATCTGAAAACCCTTTTCCGTCCGTTCTATGCGGGCTGATTGGTGCAAGGTAAGGCAGTCAAGGTCGTTCCAGGCAAAATCGCGGAATTGCTTCAGCCATTCAGGGTGAGTGAGCATCCTGGGATCATCCATATTGACTTGTTCCCAACAGAGCTCCTCTAGCTTTCGCCCCACCAACATGGGGGCAATGACAGCCTCTCGAACAGGAGCCATGCTTTCCCGAATCAACTCCTCCGGATCTCGCTCGATCTCCCATTCCTGAAACAAATAGTTCAGCTCTTGCTGGCTATCTTGATTCAGTCCTACAGCAAATCGCTCCCAACCTAGAGTAACCGTATCACCAGGAACAAAGACAAACTCACGGCCATCTTTCACAAATATACCCGTGGTGCAGCTCTGACCCCATCGGTCAAAAGTTTGTAGGGTGCGAAAGGTCATGTCATAGCGAGTAGCTAGGCTATTCATCAACTCAAGCTTCTCGGATGTATCCATTCGAGCAAAACCTTGGCGGAATAAATATTCATTCATAGCACTCATCTCTTTGATTCAGGCTTCTCTAGTATTATTTAATTAATGGTGTTCACCAAAGTTCTTCTGCCGAGAAATCTCCAAAAAAGAAATAAAGCAGCAAGGCTATGTTGATTAATATGTACGCGCCTATCACACAACACGTTATAAGAATTATTTTTTTCCCAAAAGTGCCAGCCTTGTTCCTTACTGAAATCAACAATATAAGTATTAATATCAATACAACTAGTATTGCGAGTGAAATCATAAATCTGTTGCATCAGGATTGATCACTATCTTATTTCTCTTGATTGATCAATTGGCGAATTCGCTTAGATGCTAAATTGAACAATGCTTTCCGGTCATTTGAGAAATGTTCCGCAGTAGGATTGATTATCCCAGGTATTCTCAAATTCAGCTCTATCTATTGTGCAAGCGTGGAACTCTTCTCCCCAGACATGGTTGTTGAATGCTTCTACGGTTGGAATCGGAGTGACCTCGATAGCACCGTCGTAAAGGTCTGGGGTGTTGCACGTGTGCCCATCAACAAAGATGTCAATGGAACGGAGAGCCAGTCGCTGATTGTCTACATCCACTTCGTAGAGGATGATCGTCGGTTCTCCTTTCGGGGCATTCTCCCAAAAGAGCTTGATGTACTCCATCTCAATCCTGCTCCTACAAGAACGCCAAGCTTTTCTAATTCAAGCAGAGGTTTCAGAACTGTTTTCAGCTACCAGGAACTCACTGTTTCCATACTGAACTCCAATCACACAGCATCTCGTTTACAGTGACACGACGTAGCTCGTCACGTACCTCCATCAACGCGAAGCCTAGTAGATTTTGTCCGCGCCACTTTTTGGGATCTTGGGCCTCTGGGGAGTTAGCCGGGAGGCGGATGCCCCAGATGGAATCGTATGGGCTGGCCTCCACCAACACGCTGTCTTCGGTGGAGAGGAGGAACTCTTGCAGATAGCGGTTTTGGCTGAATTTATACCAATTACCAGACAGCACAATGGCGTATTTGAATTTGTCCCATACTTTCTGGTCGAAGCCACGCACCTTGCGGCCCAAGGCCTTGATCTGCTTTGGATCACTGCATGCCAGAATCTCCTTGCGCTTCTCCTCATCGCCAAATAGCTGGGCTTTGCACGCCATCATGTATTGTTCCGCATAGAGATAGGAGTCAGCCGTGGTATAGAAGTCCTCCATCCACCACTGGCTGAGGCAGCTTTTTGTCAAATGGCCGTCCTCGGCAGGCTGATGGCCCCAGAATAGGCACAGATCCCGTGTTCTTCCTGCGGCGAACTCCTGCTGGAGCCACTGGCGGTTGTATTTGGGTTGCCCTTCTGGCTGCCACACATTCACCCAGAAATCACCATGCTTCAGAACCTCACTTCTGTCCTCGTCATCCCACCATCCCTTCCAGGTCATCGGCTCGGGGAAAAGAGCGCGGTATTCCGCCAGCTCTTCTGAGGAAAGAGAGTCTAGCCACCGGCCAAATCTAAATAGGTAATCCTCTCCATAACCCATGCGCCAACCAATGGAATATCGCTCAATCTCCCGGAGCGCGAGCCAGGGGGGAGGCATTATTTTCTTATCTCGAAGTGTCATAACGGTTCCATATTGGACAGTGCGTTGGTTGAATAGAGAAGCTGTCCAGTCTCAAAAATCTCGTAGTTGCTCAAATTTTTCCAGTAGCTCAGACTTTTTCAACACATCGTCTGGCAGAGCGTCAAGCATGTTGCACAACGCCATATAGATCTCATCGCGTTCCTCGGTTTCAATAAAACGCATCTTGTTGAAGGTTTGGGTGTAAGCTGAAACTGCTTCCAGCGCCTGGATCTGGGCGCTTTCATCTGGCTTTGCTGCCAGTTTCATCAGCAGAGAACGAGTCTTGCGGTATTGAGCGGCAGCTTTTTTTGCGGCGACGGCAGGAATATGCTCCGCTCCGTCCCAATCCCGGAACGGGTTATCAAGGTTTTGAGCCAGCCATTCAGGTTTTCGAGGCTTGGTTATTTGTAGATCGACTTCTGGACGCCCTTTCCAGAGTCGTTTGATTGCTTTGGCAGCATCTTCGGGGAGGCTCGTCATCCAGAACCAACTCAGATTCGGCATTTGTTCTGGCGTCGGTATTTCATCCGCACCAAAACCGAACAAATCAAAGCACGAAAACCTCGCCAACTCGGGCAGTTTCGATACTGTTTTAAAGTTAACCAGTGTTCCAGGTGCGCCCCAAAGTCGTAGTTCTCTAAGATGAGGGTGGATCTTTTCCAGAAGACTGAGATCGAAGACCTTCAATCTTGCCCCGTACAGTCCTCTCAGATTGACTAGTTCAGGGTGAGGTCGGTATTGCCCCGTAAAGTCGAGTGTCAAATACTTTCCAGATTCGGGCGCGTGGATTGTGCAGACATCCGGATCTTCGGTCTGGAAAAGAAGATATTCGGTACAATCACTTACCCATAGCTCCTCCAGACCCGTCATATCCAGCATCAGCTTTCGTACATTCGTTCCCCTGAGATCCAATGTTTTCTGTCCATGATGGAGCAGGGTAAGCTCGTCAATGAAGGGATTTTCGCGGAGGAACTCTATTAGATCGGGATGCCATTGTTCGCAAACAAGGGTGGAAAGACAGGGCAACACCCTTAGTTCCAGCGCCGAAGAGAAAGGAAGGTACTGATCCATCACTCGATGGCTGTTGACCTTCACGTGGACGCCGCCTATCTCCGTTTGCTCGTCGCTTTCTATGGCCTCCTTGAAAGCCTGCCGCCGCTTTTCCGGAATGGCCTGCCATTTGATCTGACGGTACACATCATAGCCGTCACTCCATCCGCCGTAGGAGCGGCAAGGCTTATCGGTAAAGGAAGGAAGTGTGCCCACCAACGTGTACTGTTGCGGCACCTCTATCGGTACTCGCAGCAGATGGAGGTCACGCTGCCAGTACATGAAATCCTTGTAGAGCGGGCGTAGATTTGGCAGTTCATCCTTTGTAAGAGGGGCATCACCAACTCAGTCTAGAGAGAGGATGACCGCTCCGGGTTGCTTACTTACCGCATCCGGCGGTGCAATGTAGGCCACCTGACAGGCGGTGTAACGGCCTAAGTAGTTGTTGAAGACCGTATAAACATCTCCGGCACGAGCCTTCATGTGAGATCCTCCAACTTACGGTTGCATGTTTTGTTCTGATATTGCTTACAAAAAAAGTAACCAAACTGCGAAGGCGGTCGAGAGAACCAATATGACATTGGCCTGAATCATCAACCAGAAGAGCTGCTTCCTAGGCAACGTTTTCATCTTTTTCAATATTTTGAGCTGGCTCTCATCAGATCCCAGGATTTTATGATCAAGCCAAAATGAGAAGCCCAAAACAAAGATCAAAAGGAGAGCGGTGCCAAAGTAACCTGTTTCATACAGAATCAGCGCCAAGGGGAAGTCGGTCAGTTTCAGGAATAAGCCAAAGACAATGATTGTCAGATTAATGGAGAAGGGGTAGACAGCCTTCTGCGCTTCCAATAATTCCGAGTATTCCTTGCTTCTGCGGCTGCCCGTCAGATTCCTTCCGAGGGTAAAAACCCACCGAAGCCAACGCGGTGAAGAGTTTCTTTGCCAATGAACAAACAGCCGAGAGTAGAAGAGAACTGCGTATACGCGAAAGCGTACATGCATCAAGAGTTCTCTTCCTAGATCGGACACATGGTCGATTAGCATGGGGTACCTGTTTGAGCGCGAATCAGTTTAGGAACTTTTCCGCTTGCTAAATGTTCTGGGGCACTGTTTATGTTCTGATATCAATAACCATAACCGTCCTTTTGTATGCTGATTTGATCCGATGACAAAAACTACAGTCCTACTCGAAGCCAGCCATTCAATCGCTCCTGCAAGGCGTCAATCATCCAGCCGTCAACAGTCCTTTTCATCAGGAAACGACGCATAAAGTCCGTTTCACTGTTGCGTGTATAAATCAAAAGCTTGTTCTTCGTTATGCATTCCGCATCAAGGAAACAGTCGTTGCGGTAGGTGCCGGACGGAGAGTAACTCAGTGCCAGCGGACGGAAGCCTGCTCTAGGCACCTCACTCACAAATTTCTTCCAAATTGCGAGAAGTCTGGGCTTTACACATGGGTCATCAAACCCAACTTGATCGGTGAACTGTTCCCAAGACGTCATTTCCTCGAAAAACGCGGTCAAAACTCTTCGACAGGCCTGAACATCTTGTTCATTTGGCTTAACGGGCTTTTTGGCGAGGTCGCGCTGTCGTTGACTGAACGCAGCCATTTGCTCTTTGGTGAACTGCTCATGAGCAATAGGTTCAATGCTTTTGTTTGCAGCGACAGCAAGCAATCCCTCGTAGGTGACAGCAGTATGGTCGATTTGGACGTGAGAAAGTTTGGGAATCGATGCTGCCAGCTTCAGACCCGCATCGTTAAGTCCAGAGCGGTTGAGGGTCAGAAGATCTATCTTGCATGCCTTTAAAGCAGAGAGACCTTCGCCATTAATTTCGGCATTCCCGTCAAGAAGCAGGTAACGCAGTTTGGGCATTGAGGAGAAAACGGGAAAACAGGCGTCGGTAAGATTCCCGTTCTCCACCCCAAAGTTGACCATGCTTCTGTGCCCGAAAAAAGGCTTGAGCAAATCGTCGTTGAACGGATAGTTCTTGACGTGGAAACCAACAAGAGAAAAGCCAGCCAATCGCTCCATAAGCTCTATGGAGAGCTCAGGAACCTTGAACTTCTTTTCTCCATCCAGAATAAGAAAGCCGTCTTGCCAGTCCGCAGTTCTCGCTTTTTTTGGCAAGTCCATTTCCTGCCTCCTTATTCTTGGTTTCTATAGCTGGCTTCAATGTCGATGAAGTGCACGTAAATGGCGCAGACTTTGTCGCTGGCGTCATAACCAAAATAGACTGGATAGTACCCATCACCCCAGCCGGAGGCGAAGATAGCGAGGTTGTATTCCGTATTCGGAACTGTCCAGTTGAGCCAATCTCCGTGTTCTGACTGGTACTTTGGGTTAGCTTCAGCGTTTTCTTCCAACAGGTCATCAAAAAGGTCGTTGAACGGGTCAATGCCGGGATCTTCTTCCTCTCGCTTAGCCCAGTACGTTTTGAAGGCCTCTTGAGTCTTGATGTCTGCAATGCATCCCATACCGGCATCAACGCCAAAACCAAAGTAGGCGTCGTCGTCCAATTCCTCATCCAGATCTTCGGTGCCGGACATGGCGAGCTCATACCGGACAGGCTTCTGATCGCAGATGCTCACTTTGACGCAGGCATACCGATCGCCATATTTCTCGCTCGGAACCACGCAGATTTGCACGGGATAGGTTCCGCCTGGGATCGTCTGCATGAATTCCTGAGCGTCTACTAACGATACAAGCGGGTCGCAGGCAATGACTTTGCCAGTAGGAAAGTGGACTGAACCGACATCTAGTACAGCCACTTCCATGTTCCCGATCGTTTTTTCTGAGAAGTGCGTGTCTAGGTTAGTCTTGCAGGCTAACTTGTCCTTGACGGATTCGTATTTGTTCAGCCATTCAGAAGTTGGCATAACCAGATCCTCCTCATTATTGCTCATTGGAGAGTAAAATTATATGAAGTAATATTTATTAGATTTGCTGGATTGATGTTCTTAAAGATTATTCATGCGCCTCATAATGGCTTCAATTAAGATGGATAATTCATCTGTTTTGTTCTCTATATGACAAAGAAGTGCTATTTGATGAGGTCCTCCCTTTATTAATTCTTTGCGTAGGCCATGTAAAACGTATCCTGCTGTAATTGGGGTCCCTGCACAATCAAAAGCGTAGTATTTATTAATGTCTGATAGTTCAGGATAATATCTTTCTTCCTTTTGTATGGCTTCTTTGAGTCTATCTGGAATACTGCGTCGTTCCTTTTCCAGTCTTTCAAGTAGCAAACGTCTATCAGTTTTGGTTACATTTAATTCTTCTTCGAGCTGCTTGAGTCGTTTTAGAGTCTCTTCGATATCAATGCTTGATTGAGTTTTTTCTTGATCTGTATTTGGATTTTCACTTAGTCGTGAAATCACCATTTGTAATCCACTGGCATACTTTTCTTCGCTAGTGAAATCTGCGTACAGTTTTCCCTTGAGAAAATAAGGTGAGTCGACCTTTTCTAGCATTAATGGAAGAACTTTGATCTTCTTGTCTTCAATTTCTTGGTTCATTGCGATGTCAATTTCTTTTTTAACCCATTGTGAGTTGATTGAGTTATTGGACAGCACAACGCCAACATATTCGACTCTGTCTAGGCCATCGCGTATTTTTTCAATTAATGAGTCGCCTAGTTTTATCTCGGCTTCGTCGACCCACACATAGAATCCTTGAGATCGTAAATCAGATGCCAATTTCCGAACGAACGGTTTATCTTTAGAATTGTGGCTTAAAAAAATACTACTCATGTTTCCTACACTTTGAATTGCAGTGAAAGTTGAAAACTATTTGTTGAAAATGATGTATCGTTTTCTGAAACTAGATACCGATCAACTACCTATACGGGGGCTCATCCCTGTTTACCCTAGAAGGCAGTAGTTTTCTATCTACTGAGGGCAAATATCCTTCATTCCTCTCTATCCTTCAATGTTGGCAGTCTTGATGCCCTTTTTCAAGGATCCGTAGATTGTCACTGCATGGTCCGTAAACATCTCGTCGCAGTCAAACCAAGCGGTGAAGCTGCCGCCGGATGTGACGGACAGGCTTGTCATGCTGATTCGCTGGGCAAGTTCATCCTCCGTGATGGGGTCTATTTCCGGATTGCGGGGATTCTCATCATCCTGAGAGAGCCAGTTGTTGGCTAGCTCGGTCAGGCTCTTTGCTGCAAGCTCCCGCATGGCTTTATCCCAGGTTTCACAGGCGGCCAGCAGTTTTTTGGCGGCACTGCGTGCGCGGGTCCAGGAGGGCTTACTCTCAACATTGACCTCCAAAGAAATGCTCACGCTCCTTCCACACCACTGGATTTCGCCTTCGAAGGCATCATAGTTTTTGTCCAGTATCAGTTCCCCCAGTACCTGATCCTGAATTACCACTGGTTTGTGGTAATCATCTAAAACGGCCTGAAGTTCCGGGCAGTCCTCATGAGCATTAACCACCTGAGAGATACACCAGGGTCGCACAACCAGTCCCTTTGCCCATTCTTCCTTCATCCGATGGATTTTGAGGCGGCAGATTTGTTCGCTTTGGAAGCGTCCCCAGCCTTTGTCGCTATTGCGTTCCTCATCGGTGACCGGCCACTCCAACCGCTCTTCTTTGGTACTGAGCGTACCAGTGTCACAGAACACCATGCCCAGTGTCACTACGGTCATTTCCCAAAAGTTGCCTCTGTTGTTGTAGCCGCCACCGATGCAACGATTGATTAAGGCGACTACTTCCTGTTCTTCGGGCTCGTACATCTCAAAGAACTCTTCAAACATCTAAGTGGCCTCCTCATCCCGTTTTCTGGTTGCGATACTCCTTCTCAAGCGCGTTGTGTCAGCGCCTCAGCATGGTTTGCAGGTCGGTTTTTCCTTTCCGATCTGTAAAAACAAGGAACTTGTCTAATAATTTAGGAAATAACCGCTTACCCGTAACAGTTAGATCACGGTTGATATAGACCATGCGGATGATGCGGCCCTTCTTATCTAGTGGGTTGTTCTTCAGGAGGCCATTTTCATAACAAAATTTGAGAAACACAACATTTTCGTCGTAGAAATCCTCCACTACTGCTGCGCCAATACTGGTGTATGTGATGTCGTAAATAAAACGATTCCAGTCACATTTCTCGGTATAGAGCAGTTTCAGCGCTTCCTTCCAGTGTTCTTCAGGGATCACTAGCATCCTGTGTTGGGCGGTACTGGAGTAACCGCGGTAAACGGCTTCTGGATTTCCCAGCAGGTCGCTCACGCTGTCGGCGTAGACAAAGCACAGTTCTTCATTGAACAGGCCGCCGATAAAGTGGTCGTTGCAGTACAACATGAAGTTGTTTGATTTTGCCGGCGAGAAGGCAAGCCTGTATTCCTGGGAATCTAGTTGTTTGTAGACTTTTTTCAGGAAATCAATAGTGGTCATGGCTATTCTCCTTGCTCTGCAAAATCACCTTCGATCATGCCATTCAGATACCGACCGGGATCTGCAATGAAGTCATTCCACTTGGCTAAAGGATTAAATTCTTCATGCTCGATGTCGAGATACCAAAGCTTCTTGTCTCTGGGGTTCCACAGCAACAGGTAGTCGCTGTAGTTGTCCATCTGCACCATGAGGGAGAGTAGCTTTTTCCGCTTCCAAGTTATTTCCTGCACATCCATGAAAGAGTAGAGCTCCGCCCATTTCACCCATTTTTGCGTCGGGAACTCCAGTCGAAGGGGGCCGGTTTTCAGGTATTCCACCAACTTGGCGGGTAACTTGTAGGGCAAGAGTTGCCGGACTTTTTCCTGCTCGTTGTGCCATTCCTCCGGCTCCAGGGCTTTTAGGTAATCGGCCAGCTCCTGATTTTTGTTTTGCACTGCTACGGTGTAGGGCCGGTCGCCGTATTTGTCAGCAATGGTGATGTCGGCTCCTTGCTCAATGAGCCAGCGCACCATCGGGAGATTTTTGTGCCGGGCAGCTTCGGTAACAGCGGTTGAGGCATTCGGAAACACCATATCCGGCTTGTGGTAGTTGATGTCCGCTCCTTTTTCCAGGAGCAGTTGGGCTAGTTTGGTGTTGCCATCGGAGACGGCGGCTCGGAATGCCTCGCCGCCGAATTTCGCGACGCTAATCCCTGCTTCTTCCAACACGGAAATATTCTCCGTGCGCTTGCCCCAACGCACTTCCTGGAAGGCACGCTGTTTTTGCTTCGGGCTAAGTGTTGCGGCTTGCCCAGCAAAGAGCGTCACCACATCCGGCCCACAACAGCGTGCGGCGGTGAGTAGCAACGGCTGTTCCTCTGCCAGACCGGGATCGGCTCCATGCTCCAGTAGGAAGTGGATCATGGGCACATCATTCCGAAAGACTGCGATCTCCAGTGGCATCAGCTTGATGTATTCACTGAGCTGGATGGGAACATTTAAATTCAGACCGCCTTGGAGCTGTGCCTGCAGCTTGGTAGTGTCATGGTCACAGATGGCGGCAGCCGTTTCCGGTAGAGTTTCCCAACGGCCAATGTATGCAATTTGGTACATAAGACGCCTCGTTCCTTGATCCATTGAATCCGCTTGACTGACAACAGCCCGTGATCCCAGAAGTGCTTTCTACAAAGCTCAATGTACGCTGAAGCTTTGGATTTGATGGCTTTCTTCCTTCCCGTTGTTGTCTATCGTTTCGTACCACTTACCGTCTTTGCCGCGCATTTGCTCGGTGCCGTAGGGTAGGTTAAGGAACGGAACAATGTCGGGATCAATGCGGCAAATGTCTCGAATGTCGTAGTAGCCACAGTGTGATTCGTAATATTCGTCGCCTTCACCATAAACATCGGCTTCATCACCTGAATAGAAGGCCCAACCGGTTTCCCACCCCATGTCTTCGCGTTCCGGCTGCACTCTGTACATGATGTTCACCTTGCATCCATCCTGGGCAATGCGGTCCGACGCATAACAAAACAGGGGTCCACTCCAGTCCGGGATGACAGCCGGTTCTACTCGTGCAGCCTGTGCAATACGTTCCTCGGGATCGTTGTCAAATTCCGTCTCCAAGTACATTGCATATCGCTCGTCTAGAAGCTTTTCTACGCTTTGTTGATTCTTCTCGGTATACGGAAGGAGAAGGTATGCGGCTTCTTCTTCGGTGACACTGTTCCAGTGATGATCTTTCAGGCTGGTCAAGACGATATTTCGACAGTCTCGACGATAGACATAGGGATTGGAGCGGTTGTCTTGAGCGTACCACTGGGCAAATCCAGATCCTTTTCTGTCAAAAAATTGGGTGGACAATTTTCCATCAAGCTTGTTCATGATGAATGTCCGAAGATCCAAGCTCTCCCCGGACTGTACAGCCTCAACAACATCGCGATATCTAGAGAGGAATGGGTTGCTCATCTGCCCACGCTTCATAGCCCACCCCAGATAGAAAGCCATCAGATTGCATGCGTCCAATTCATCAACGGGTAGGCGAAGCGACTGTATTTTCTCGATCTGTTTTTTAGCGTTGTCCATCTCCGCTGGATCGTAGCCAATCTTCTCGCGGTCGGTGACTACGTTCAGACGCTTGGGATTGATAACCTCTAGGCTCTCGTCTTGGCAGAGATCTAGGAGTGCGTCTGAGCCGTTTTCTCGCTTAAATTGGATTTCCTCTCGGTAAAGAGGGATCACCTGATAAAAGTTGACTTCCTCACCACTCAGAAGACGGCAAGCAAAGGCATCCTGACCAAACGGGCCGGGCCATAACAAAATCGTGCCTCGAAGTTCCGTGTTCTCCGCGAAGGGGATGCCATCATCCCCCTCCATCAAGGTTGTTCTGGATTCGAGTCCTACTTCTGGATCATTCAATGCAAATCGGACGATGGACAACATCATCTGAATAGGCCAGCTCCACCGATCTTCCTTGCAGCCAGATTCCGTTAGCTTCCAATATCGTGGCAGGTTAATGAGAAGTTCGGCGCGTTCGAGCTTTTCGTCCTGACGCTCTTCCGGAAATTTCATCCGATGGCGGCTTAAGCCTAGAGTGACCAAGGTGTAATAGTCATGCTCCAGTCGTGGCGGGATGAGGACGATCTGAATGGGGAGATCGGGGGTGCCGTCAACTGAGAGGATTTGAGTGAAAGTGCCGAAGTACTGGTCAATGTGTTTCTTCACATGGCCGAGAATGTCGTCATCCGCAGGGGGAGTGGTCTCTTGTCGGATCAACTCCTCCCGTTCTTTCCAGTCGCTCTCAAAAGCCGCTTCCTCTTGAAGGTATTTCTCGCAATCTTGAACTAGCTTCAGCGCGTCCGGATCATCGGGAGCTAAGGCTAACCAGTGTTTTGCATACTCATAGGCGGTGGAAGCTGAACTGTCTGCCATGATATGCGCATAACCCATTCGAGCATTCCAATAGGGGTCGCTCTCACCTTGGGTACGAATGGATTCCAGTAGCTCAATAGCATGCTGCAGAAGTTCTCCATTGACTTCAGCATCCTCCCCATGAGCACCGTGATCACCCAATACGGCTAGATTACTGTAAGCCCGCGCGAGCCAAATGGTTAGCGCATAGCTTCGATCCTGTTCTGGAATATTCTCGATGGCTGCAATACAGCGGGAGAATTCATCCGCATCGTTCCATTGTTCGATCTGTTCCAACAGTTTCACTTCTTCGGATCGTTTCATAGCTTCACACCATTCGGTATTGGTCAATGACGTGTTTTCATCCGGAATCAGATGAATGCATTTCTAGTTGTGAAAATCTACTTGAATGGAAATCGTTATGGCCGTTCGTCGTTCATGAGTTTCTTCTGAATCTCTTCAGGAAGATCATCCCAGAGAATTTCGTACATGAATTCTCTAATTTCTGGATAGCATTCTCTCGCAGTTTTCTCTGCAATATCATTATTCAAATAATGCATCTCCTGGTGGAAAAACCAGTTCAGCTTTTCCATGAGTCGATACAGACGTATCTGTTCTTCCAAGGTCATGAGGACACCCTTTAAATTGTCGATAGGTGTGGTTATGAAATTTTTTAAGCTAGTTCTGCGTCGACAATTTGGAATTGCCTTCCTTGCGCGTCTACGTAGTGAATAGCAATGTAGTCGATACCGTCCAGCTTGACTTGTTCCCAAGGCATTCGTTCACCGTTGATGAGTTGGACAGTACCAGAATCATCTACATCGAATTCTTCTTTTTCATCTTCATAATCGATACTGTAGCCCAGCTCCAGAACTAACTTTGAGGCGGGGATTTCGTATTTCTTCAGAGGTCTTTGATTTAACTTCTCTGGCGTGTTCGTATCACAGAACATATTGTCGTACCCGTGTCGACCGCTATCGAATATGACGAATTCCTCTCCGCTTACTGGGTCTCTGGCAATTACTAGAGCAGGTGCTTCTTCAGTATCCACGATATAAGGTTGCGGCTCACCTTTCACTGTGAACAAATCGCCGTAGAACCAAATCTCCAGAAGGTCATTGCCGGTTGTAGAGCAAAGCGACACTGTTGGCAGCCGTTTTTGTGTCCATTCTTTTACATGACCTCGCAACCAAGTTGGATATTTTTCGGTCATCCTCTAATCCTCCTTTGGAATATCAATGGAGTAGGAGATATCAAGGTTTTTATCACAGTACTTCAGATCAACAAGCCTACTCTTACACAAAAAAAAGAAGCTAGTTGCGATCTGCACTTTATCCTTGAATATCAGCGCTAATCGGTCCCTTCTTCAGAGTCCCATCTACTGTGACTACATGGCCCCAGAACAAGTCGTCATCCTCGAACCACGCCGTGAAACGACCGCCGGGAGAAACAGAAAATTCGGTGATTCGGATGCGCCGGGCAAATTCATCCTCGGTAATGGGGTTGTTTTCCGGGTCTCGGTCGGATTGATCATTGTCTGCCAACCACTCGTTAGCCAAAGGAGTGAGTTTGTGGGCCGCCATTGCCCTCAGCGACTTGTCCCAAGATTCCTGATCAGCTAGTAATTTTTTCATCACATTCCTAGCGCGAGTCCAGGAGGCTTTTTTCTCGACCTCAACATCCAATGAGATACGAATCTCATTGCACATCCACTTGCAGACCCCATCAAGGGTGCTGAACTCACGGTTCAATGTGAGAGTTCCAAGAACTTCGTCTTCCAAAACAACGGGCTTTGTGTACTCTCTCCAGATATCTTCAAGGGGTTGGCAGGGAACATCTTTCTCCAGAACTTCCACGAGATACCATCTCGGCTCATCGAGTACATGTCCGCTCCACCTTCGTACCTTGACTCGACAGATTTGCCCCTTAGCAAACAACTTGGAATAGTCACCGACTTCCCGTTCTTTATCTGTGATCGGCCAACTGAGGAGGCATCGTCCGGAAGTCATTTGTCCGGTTTCAGTGTCTGCCATGGCCAGACCGTAGGTGTGAGCTGTCCAGAAGGTATCCAGAAACGTTTTGTCTGCACTGACACCGCTTTGAATCAGAACCAGTTTGTCCTCATCTTCAGGGGTGTAGAGGGCAAAAAAGTCTTTGCGAGTCCTTTTTTTCATGGCGTGTCTACCCCCTGTTAAAAATCTGCTCGTATCGTTCCCGTAGATGTACTGGAGCGGACTTGATGATTTTTTTGCCGCTGTTTTCCGCAGCTTGCCCCCAGATGGCCCAGAGCAGGATCTGCCAAGCGATGGCCCGGAATTTCGGGTCTTCGTTTTCTTCCGGCTGGAGATAAGTGGAAAAGCGGCGCTTGACTGCCAGTAGCGCATCCAAGCTTTCCTCATTGGCGATCAGGCTGCGGAATTCTCTAGCAGGCTCCAGCCACTGCATAGACAATGCGCCCCGCACCAATACCCCCAGTGTCCATGGTTGAAACCCAAACTTCCGAATCAAGGCATGAAGGAATTTTCCTTGCAGGGAGGAGTGCTCGTCATCGCAGAGATCCAGATACTCCGTCACCAGCGGTGCCCACGGTTCTCCCTCCAGCCCCAGGGCAAACACGGCGAAGGTACCGGGCATCGCACAGGCTTCATCCGCAAGGTTTTGATACCACTCAAACTCCCGCATAGCCAGACGAGCGTATCGTTCCATGGCCGGATGCAGATTGGGATGTTGCACAGCACAGGCAAAAAGCTGATTGACTCCCTTTTTGGGCAGGCCGGGAATGGGTAGATAGATTTTTTCCTTCCCACGGAACTCTAAAGAGTAACTGCGGGGAAAGTCTTCTTGCTCTAACACCTTACATAGGTAGTCCAGGATTTCGGCATAACATTCCTCAGTGGAATCCTTGGCGGTAATGCGGATGGTAGCAAACGCATCATTGGTCGATGCGGTAAAACGTTCCGTCTTATGTCGCTGGATATCTTTCGGCAGTTTGCCACTACCGTTGGTTTTTAATTCCTTCACCATATCCGGGCGAAGCTGGGAAACCAGACCCAGGTAGTGTTCGGTTATAACAGTATTATCGCTGGCCCCATACACCGTATAGCAGACCGCCACATAGCAGGTAAAGCGCAGCAGGTTCTCGTCCACATCCTCCGGCCGCAGCTCCGGCCATGCGGTACAGAGTGGGAAAGGCGAAAAGTAGTCCTCACTCTCACTAATCTCAAAAAACCTCTCCTGCACCTGGTGTTTGATGTATTTTCCCAAGGTGTAGCCAATCTCCCTCCAGCCCACCAACCGCCGTAGGGCATCGCAGAATATAACAGCTTCCTCGTAGGGGAATCCCTTCAAAGGCAGTTTGGACAGATACCGCTCCAGGAGCTGGCTGGGAAGAAAGGGCGTTCCGCTTTGGTTCCGAATGACCACCGGATAGCCGGAATGGTTTTCTTTTGCAGTTCCATTTAATACATCCTGAATACACTGATCAGCATGCTCCAAAACACCAGAATCTGTATTTGGCTTATGTATTAGATAATAGCGGCCATGTACTCCGTCTCGTTGCGGTAAACTCATGGACGATCCCCTCTTTTTTCCAGATTCTCCGTTATCGGAATAAAAATCTGTCGGTAAAGCTCTTTCAATGTTTCTGGAGCTGCTTCCACCACTTTCTGGCCACTCTTTGCGCTAGCTTTCCCCCAAATTACATAGCAGACCGTCTCCCATGCGTATTGCAGTACTTCTTCCGGACTGGCTTCTGTTTCTTGTGTAGGTTGCTCGTCATCCTCGTCATCCTCGTCGGAGGAAAAACCGCTTGGGACGATCTCGGAAAGATGGATTTTTGCTTCTAGAAGAGCGTTCAGGCTTTCTGCATTTGCCATCCATGTGGCATAGTCCTTGGAATATTTCATATTCTGCATGGACAGCACACCTCGGACAAACATTGGGACAGTATCGGCGGTAAATCCAAACTGTTTCACATACTCTCGCAAGAATTTTTCCTGTAAGTGGGAGTGCTCATCATCACAAAGATCAAGATAATCCCATATTAGTTGTCGCCACTCTTTTCCAAGTATTCCCAAAGCAAATACAGCAAAGCTTCCAGGGAGAGCACATTGCTCATCGCTCAAATTGGTGTATCGCTCATATTGTCGCATTGCTAAACGAGCATATCGTTCTATGGCAGGATGTAAGTTAGGGAAACGAACAGCACAAGCGAAAAGCAGATTAATGCCTTTTTTAGGGAGACCTGGGATGGGTAGATATATTTTTTCCTTACCCTGAAATTCGACTGAGTAGCTTCGTGGAAAGTCTTCTTGTTTAAGAACAGAACACAAGTATCCCAAGATCTCGTTGTAACAATCCTCGGAAGTGTTCTTTGCAACAATACGAATAGTGGCAAACGCATCGTTGACCGATGCAGTGAAATTCTCTGTCTTACGGGTTCGGATGTTCTCAGGCAATTTTCCACTGCCGTGTGTTATGCTCCTCTATCATTTTTGGGCGAAGTTGCGAAACTAGGCTGAAGATCCTTTCTGTCGTGCATGTTTCATAACTCGCTCCATATTTCGTATGGCTGACCGCTACATAGCATGCAAAACGTAGTAGCTCTTCATCAACTTCTTCTGAGCCTAACTTAGGTAACACTGTAAATGATCTAGTGCCATTAATGCTTTCTTGTTCATCGAAATATTTATCTTCTACTTGTTTCTCGATGTACTTGTCAAGGTTATAGCTGATTTCTTTCCAGCCTACTAATCGTCTTAAGGATTCGCAGAATGTGATTGCCTCTTCGTAGGGGAACCCTTTCGTGGGCAACAAAGATAAATACCGATCAACTATTTGGCTAGGAATAAATGGTGTTCCGTTTTGGTTAAGAACTATTGTTGGATATTTGGAATGATTTTCGTGCGCTACACCATTCACGATATCTCTGATGCAAAGATCGGCTTCTTCCAATACTTCGGGGTTGGTATTGGGATCATGAATTAGAAAGTACCTATGAGTTTCTCCATCATGCATTAGTAAATTTAGGATGCTTGGATTCATAGACTTACCCTTCAATTAATAACTACACTGATAAATGCTCATAGCGCCATAGTCAGTGTGCATAACGAGGTTGTTTTTTGTGAAATCGAAATTCACCTCACGAACCACGAAGGGATCTTTGATAGAGGCCAGTATTTTGGCGCTACTCAGATCCCAAATCTCCACTGGAGAATTGCCTCTTCCCTGTTGAACGGCCATTAGATTGTTGCGAGACTTGACAGCGCAAGTGTCTGAGTATTGCAAGTCCGGAAGAATGGAAAAGGGGAAGGGATTCTCTATTTCCTTGCCATTACTACACTGGTAAAACTTTCCTCCAACTGAGAAAAACTGATCATCAGGAGAGAAAAACGGATGCCAACCACTATTGGCAATAACCAAGCTTTGTGCTGACTTTAGATCAACCAAGACATACTCGCTTTCAGTGACTCGGTAGGCGAGCTTGGTTTGAAGTGGGGAAAGGACTCCTTGACAGTAGTACCCAACTCCTGGATCTTTGGACTTTTTGCATTTCTCTGCCAGTCGCAACACTTCAACATCGCTTCTGAGATTAGCGACAATGATCTCTTCTCCGGTGTACCAGAGAACCAAGTCTCCAGCCGCGTCCAACATTGTCCTCATGCTGTTTTTCTTGTTGGCAAAAGCGGCCAATGTACGCGTTTGAAAGGAGAATTGTTCCAACAGGTAGCTGTTGTTCAGTAAGAGTCGGTCATTTGGGCATAGAACCTGCTCATACGTCATCCGCTTCGGACCAAGAGAGATAGTTTCCAGGATCTCTCCATTGATGTCGAAGTGATACAGCTGCTCGTCTTGAAAGTCTCCGACCATTCTCGTCAGAAAGAAGTCATCTCGGTCAACAGAAGTGGCCAAAGGCATAAAACCATTACTGTCCTTCCCTACAAAACGATGGCACTTGGCTTCTCCAAACGTGGCTTTTGGATCTTGAAAAACAAATCCTTTCCGCATCTGTCCCATCATCAAACTCGAAGCTTTGTTCCTAACCTGAAAGTCGGAATCACAAAAGATCTCCTTGATCTTTCCGCCATTTAAACAAGTTCGGATGGTCTGGCCATCAATTGCAATCTGCCAGTGCTTATTTGTAGTGCGGTTGAAGAAGTTTTTCATTTGCATAGCTCTAGCTCAATTTATTCAAGAGTTGGGCTCTATTTCGTATGCTCCTCTACTAGGCGTTATTTAGGTACATTGCGATCTTCTTTTCCAAAAGTTCATCCATGTCCTTGCAAAGGCGCTTGACTTTGTTCTGCTCATGGGCGTAGTACCAGATGATTTCTTCGCCAGGACGGAGCAGCAACTGATCTCCATCTGCCTCTTTCCAGAATTCTCCTAAGACGTAATAGCGCTCGTCATGTAGCGAAAGCTCAAACATGTCAGACAGTCCTATGTCCACACCAACAGATACATGGATGCCGGAGGTCAGTCGAAAGAGCTCATGCACCCGAGCAGGAAGCGTGAAGCCCAATTCTCTTTCTTGATTGGCAATCTGCTCTTCTGAGGCTGCCGGGAGGATCGAGTCGGACTGATCAATCACTTTTGCCAAAGCTTTGGAGAATTTTGGGTACTGTCGGTGTAGCTCCGGATATGAAGCCTTGAATGTCTTTTGTCTTTCTGCCTGGATCTGCTTTTGAGCTTGGCAGAACTCATCAAGTTCTCTCTCGTACTGCTCTTGATAAAGACCACTGATTTCAAAGGAGGTCCCGCTCTTTTCTAGAATGCCGGCAGCTCCTTTTTGACTGCCGAGCAAAGGGACCCATTTGAAAGCATGCTTGCAGGGCTTCAGCCTGAGGAACTCTCCGCGACTCAGTAAGGTCTCCAACTGTGATTCATGATCGGACCACCAGCTAAGCCAGCTTTCTGGGGTTTCTTTCCCTTCGACTAAAGCTAGCAGTTTGGCTGTCAGTATTGCGCTGTTCATAGACGGATCCTCCGTGTGGAGGGATCCCGGTAGAAGACTTAAATAGCGAGATCCGACCACCGTGATGGGGTGGCGGCCTGTGGAGGAGGGTTAGCCGCTTCAATATCGGTGGAGCTTGCCTCCACAGGATCCCAATTGCCTATTGGGAAGACTTAATCCCACCAGAAGTACCAAATTTTGGACTGTCTCAAAGAGTCGGCGAGACGTCCGACCGTAGCCTCATCTTCAGAGCTCTGATCGATCACATCGGGGCAGATGGCGTAAAGCTCTTGTGCCAACCCCAAGGCTTCGTTCATAGGCACCGGTTTGGGGACTGACATCTCCAGTTCGTCATGAGACAGGACGATAGGGACGGCTCCGTACTTTTCATACCAATGTTTGGCAATGGCCATCATATCTTCGGTGTCCGGACACTCATTCCATCCGCCAAACGGTAACCAGGCAAAGATTTCCCAGGGATTCTTAACCGGTATCTTGGCCAATATGATCGGATGAGTTAGGTTCGTCTCCGAATTCCACCATGCGCAGTGATCGATAGTTTCTCCGCCGGCAACCTCCCCGAGGATTTCTTCATCCCAGTCCATTTCGTCATCCTCGGCCTCGCACCGCCGATCCTCGAGCAAACTATCCAGAACCTTCGATACATCTTTGAGTGGCTTTTCAAGCAGCTGCTTGCGGTATTCAGCCACCTTGTCCGGGTCAAATTTGTAATCTTCCGCACCATCGTTTGCATGGTCAGAGTTGAAGATAAGCGTTTCCCACAAAGTTTCGTCTTCAACAATCAGGACGGGAACAAAGCCGTCTCGCTGTCCGTATCGGGTCGCATAAGCGAGCGCAGCTCGCAGTGGATCGTCATCGGGCATGGGCGGAAAGTATTCGGTCGGGCAACCCAGATACTTCTCAAAAGCCTTGGCCAAGGGGGTAGGGCCATCCCAGTCAACGGCATTTTTCTGGATGTTCTTCCAAGCATCCCATCGAGTTTGAATGACCTCGGCCATTTCTTCGTAGTAGCGCTCATCAAAGGGGACGAAGAGATAGGCTTCGTCCTGAAACTCTTTGCAGAAATAGCGCTCAGCTCCGAACAAACGGTAAGCGTGGTCATCAACGTCGCAAGGGTAATACGGCGGCTGTTGGTTATCGCCGTAGTAGTAGCGGGCAAATTCGTATCCCTCGTTGTTCAGCATGGATCTCAGAAGTTTGCCGTCGAGCTTATCGCGGATGAAGTCTCTCAAGTCTTTGGGATTTTTGAGAGCTTCCGGAAAGTCGTGGGAGAAGGTTTCTCCCATGAGTTGATGTTCGATGCACCATCTCAAAAAGATGGCCAGATGATTGAATGCGTTGATTTCATCAACGGGAAGCTTTTTATCTCTGACAGACTCCAGATGCCACTCGGCGTTGTCGAGAAGTTCATTCGGAACATCTTCTTCTTTCAGAACATTGGGTCGCGTAGGGTCAACGACCCAACTGACTGCTCGCAAGTGCTCGAGCAGAGCATCTGCTCCTTTCTCGGTGTGAAATGCTGATTCTTCCCGATAGAGTGGAATGACCTGGTAGAAGTTCACTTCATCCCCATCGGGAAGTTTGCAGATACTGGCATCTTCGTCGCCTGCCTGTGCACCAATCAGCATGGCCGAACTGAACGGGACGTTGTCGGCATAGGGTTCCGGATCGTCAACTGCATGCCCCCAACCCAACCAAGTGTCCATTTGACCGGGTAGACGCGCTAGATCTTTGAGCAATCGGATTGGCCAATACCACTGTCTATCTTTGGATTGGATATCCCAATCCTTAGGCAGTGCAATGACTAGTTCCGCCCGTTCGAGAAGCTTTTCCTTGAGCTCGTCAGGGACATTCATACGATGAGCACCCATTCCCATCGTGACGAGCGTGTAGTAGGCACTCTCATCGTGGGGAGGTATCACACAAATGTCGACGTGGATGTCGGGCGATACGATTTCGTGCAAGATGTTTGTGACCGAACCGAAAGACTTTTCGATATGGCTCATCACGCAAGTCATCTCATCATGAGTGTAGAGTTCAGTCATTTGCCACCTCGTTTTTCTTACGTGTTCAACGGAGTATTTTCGCTAGAAGCGCAACCACTTGAACAAAATCCATAATCCAAGCCCGGTGAAACAGGCCAGCATGATGAGCAGGTTTTTGCTCGGATGCTCGAACCAATCCAACAGCCAGGGAACTCCTCCAAATAGGAGTGCCAAGACTGTTAGTGCAAGAACGAAAATCGGAATTCCGTTCATCATGGTTCGAACCCAACAAAGTGGAGGCAAGTTCTGCAATGAACCTGCCTTCACAGGTTTAATCAATCTTGAGGCATTCCATTCCCATACGAAATCTTGAGCGTCATGCCTGGGAGGGCAACACCCTCAGAAAGCTTGATGTCGTGTATATCGTCTGCGGAGAAGCCAATGGTTTGACCATCTTCAAGCGTTTGGTCACATTCAAGAACATACGATGCCATCGCAGATAGGAATCCCCAAACATCTCCTGCAGTGGCCCCTTCTACGTCCAAAACCTCCATTTCGCGGCGGCCAAAAGTCTCCATGCCATAAGTGTAGGCACTGATGGTTTGGCCATTGCTGTACAGACCAACCCAAATCCAGGCGTGGATCGGGAGATCGTCGTCCTTCATCGCTTCGGCCCCCTTCTTGTAGAACTTGGGGTCGAAAACTACACCGCTGGTGTAAACACCGGTAACGTATTGCTGACGGCAGCACGCATCCATTAGTTTTACAAACAGCTTGCCGCGCTCGATCAGGTCATCATCTTTTCCGCCGCAGACCGCAACCATGATGTGTGCGCAATGCTCCTTGGCTGCATTTACAGCTTCAGGCCACATCCAGTTGTTTTCGGCATTGGTTTCAGCCTCGTTGTTGGGAATGGGGAAGGGCATCAGACTGATGGCGGCGATCTTGTCTCCAACGTCAAACACCAAGGCGTCGTCTCGCTTTTCTCCATCTTCGTCACTCTCTTGAACAGTAATGTTCCACTGCTCCTGCAAGTCACGAATCAATTGCTCTTTGTCCCAACGCCCTTTGGATAGAAGCACGAAGCCGGCAAAAGCGCCTTTCTGATCTGCTTGCTTAGAGTCGCCAGCTTCGTTTTCGTCGGTGTCTTCCTCGTCGTCAAGCTCTTCATCGAAGACGGCATTGTTCTGAAGCCCGCGGATGAACTCTTCGAAGCTGTAGGCCAAGTGCGTAATCTTGTAGTCTAGTTCTTGATCCACATGAACTACGGCAGGTTCGCCCTCAGGCCCGCAGGCGCGATAGTCCAGGAAAATTGCATCGTGACCGGCACTGGGACAGTCGCAAATGGCCACACCGATCGACGGGTATCCCCATTCGCTCACCAAAAAGCGGCTTCCCAACTCACCGCACAGTGAATATTGTTTATCTCGTCCGATACCGTAGATTCCGGTAATTGCCACGTGATCTTCGGCCCAACTCGTTGGTTCATTGGTCGGGTAGCAAGTGTTGACGGGGGTTCCACCGTTGTGCTGCTTCATGAGCGAAATGTATGAGGCAGGCAGTTTGTAGCCAAGTTCCTTTTCGATATCGGCAATCAGCTCATCGGATGGCGGCTCACTTACGTATTTGTCCAACGCGTACTCGGAGTCATTCCAGAAATTTGTGAAGTCGAATCCCTCAAAAGGCGAGGAACCAGGAGTGAACTTGACTTTCTCTGTTTGACGCAAGCGTTGGCGGATTTTACGAGCACATTCCTGAATCACCATAGGAGCGCATTCATCGTTGGGATCGAGTTCAGCCCAACGCCGGGCGTACGGAATAGCTTTTTCCTCCTGTTCGGTCATGTACTGGTATCCGTAGGCCATTCGCATGTACCACTCAGCCTTATCGGAACCTTCTTCTCGAACGTTTTCAAGAACTTCAATGGCACGTTTGAGAGCTTTTTGTGCTTCGTGTGTCGCTGTTCCCTCTTCATGATCGCCAAGGATGGCGTAGTTTTCCAATGCTCGAGCCAGTGCATAAGCAGATCGGTAGGTCTGCTGATCCTTTGGTATTGATTCCAACGCTCTTACGCACTGCGAGTACTCGTCTTGATCATTCCAGTCATCAATCTGCTTGTAAAAAGCTTCAACGGTCTCAAGCGAATACTTCAACGTAGTCTCAGACGAAGTCTTATCTTGGTTGGCTTCTGATTCGGGAGCTTGGTCTCCTGAATCTTCCTTTGGATCGGGATCCGGCTGTTTCGGACTCTTTAGGCCAACAGTGCCAGCTTCTCGACGGAAGACATGGAAGCTGGCCCACTCCACAGGCGATTTTTCAAAGAAGGCTTTTGCTTTCTTCACGACAGCACGAGCGTCCCATGCAATGAAGTCAACGTAGCCGCATTGTGTGCCGGTTGCTCCACCTATCAGCGTGATGATGTCTTCACCGTCTCCTTCGGACAGAGCATTCTCGAGCTGCTCTCTGAACTCAAAAATTCGTTCACTTTGATCCTCACCGGTGAATCCGTCCAACGGGTAAATGAGGAACCCGGCGACAACGCCATCATCAAGTAAAGAATCTGTGAAGTCGGTTTCGTTGGATAGATAATCATTGATTAGTGGCACACAGCAAGTCGATCCCGCGATGACATCCAAACGCCAATCGGCATCTGGATCATCGTCCGGCTTGAGTTGGTAACACAATGCGGAATTCAGGCATCCCTTGGGATCCAAGGATAGATCCAGCCCCCGACTCTCCAGTTTCTTCGGCAGTTCGGTGAGTAAAATACCCTGATCGTCAAGGGGTTGGTCAAGAGCCTCGAAACTGTCGACGTATCGCATGTGCGGAATTTCACCCAACACTTGATCCGTGAGTGTGGTCAAGGCCCAATAAACCTTTCCTTCCTGCTCTTTGAGATCGGAGAGCAGTTTTTCGCAGTACGCTTTCAAGGCAACACGTTTCTCATCCGTTTGTTCCACCCAAATCCGAACGTCGCGGCCGGTGATGTCGAAGTCATTGGTACGCATGCCGACGTCGCCTAAGCGTTGTCGGCCAACCAAGATATTCCAATGCTCGGAAACTTCCTTCGGAGCGTGCTCCTGGAAGTACACCAGTTCAAACAGATTGACCTTATCGCCTTCAGGGCTCAGGACCACTTCGTGTTTCTGACCGTTGAACCCAATTTCAAAGGCAACCTCTTCAAATGCCAAGTTGAAAATTGCTTCAAATCTGTCAACGAGTTCTTGCCCGCGTTCATGGTTCTTGTCTTCGTCAATGATTTTCCGAAGATCAGCCTCTTGATCCATGAAGGCTTTCCATGCTTTGATCGTGCGTTCGCGGAAGCATTCACGGAATAGAGGCATGCTCACACCGTACCGGCACTTCTCGATGAACTCTTCGGTGTCTTCATCGCCTGGCAGAGCTTCAAGAGCTTTTTCAAAGTAGGGCAGGGCACGGTGCTCTTGATCGAGATAGAAATAGGCGTAAGCCATGCGGAAATTCCACCGGTGATCGTCCCGGAACTGTTCTTCGTGCTTTTTGAGAAGGGCTATGGAGTGTTTCAGCATGTCGCGATCATCTGCGGAGGCCTCATTGTTGTATGCACGGGCCAATTCGCAGTCCATTTCTGGCGTACGTTCGTCTTCAGGGATGGCTTCCAGTGCATCAATGATTTTTCTGAACTGATCCTGCTCGTTCCAGATTTGGCATTGTTGCATGAGGTCCATATTTGTTTCCTCCTCAGGTTCTGGTGGCGTCTCATCGGAGACAGGATGAAACACACCTTGATCGTCACGACAGAAAGCAGATCCGTACGGGGCTTTCAGCAGGGGAATGATGTCGGGATCGTCGTTGCAGACGGAATTGAGTGCATAAAGGCCGGAGTGGTTTGGATCATCCATATACGGCTGACTTTCATCGCCAGCGGTGAAGCGCCAGCCACTATCCCAGTCGTCGTCCGGTTTTTCTCGGTAGCAATAGCCAACCTTGCAGCCCTCAACCATGATTCGGTTTGTTGCCAAGCATCCGTTTGCGCCGGTCCAGTCCGAAAGAAGAGGTTTCATCTCTTCTTTCGGGACATTGAAGTTTTTGTTTCTGCCGCCCGATTCGTAGAGATCTTTACGAATCTCTTCGCAGTCCTTGGCCATTGCCAGCATGTCTTCATCATCCACCAATTCCCGAAGATCGTAATTGAGCGGATTTTGGGCAAAGTCTGACAGCGCTCGGTTCAGTGCATGATGTTCTTCGGGCGTTGCAGTGATGCGCATGTGCCTGTTGGGGATCTCACAATCATCAAGATCATGGAGATTCACATAACCGTTGACATAGCACTCCAGCATGATGGCGGCCAGATCGGTGATGACATCGATGGCGAAATGAAAATCCATTTCGACGCCGTTGGAGTGAGTGAACTCTAGGTATCCGGCAGTTTGACGGAAATTCCAGTTCTGCTTGTCCAAGCCGATCTTTCTGAAGATCTCGCTCAGTGAAATCTCATCCTGTTGTTGATCAGCTAGGAACGCAACGAGGTTTAGGCTATCGTCAGTTCCGCCAATGTAATTGCGCCAATATTTTTCGATGTACATGGCTGACTCCAACATTCAACTGAGGAGAATTCAACTTGAAGAAGTATGACTTATTTGTGTATGTAGCCTAACTTCATCATTAAAACCGTATTGAATAATCCGATTAAAAAGAAACCAGCAGCGTCGCTAATGACGGGACCTGAATGATTGCTGATTTGTTCTTGGTTTTTGATTTGTATTGCGAACTGCTTGCTGTAACGTTTTTTGCAAAAATACAAAGGAAAAGTGCCTGTCAGGAATGCGGCGGCCAGAGCTGCAACCCAACTCAGACGATAACAAAGTGGAATAAAATTGGGCCGAATGTTGCATATGAACACCATTGCAAAAGAATTGTGCCGTCGAGTTGATTGTGCTACCGAGCCGACCATCGTTCGGCAGAGATCCAAATCCGACCAATAACAGACAAACACTCAAACCTACAGCGCAATTTCTTGTCCTCACCTCAGGTCTGTTGATGGATCATGGCGGCGACTTGGCAATCCGGACAGAATTCGATGTACAGCGTTCCCTCCGTGTTGTCGGTAAGCGTTGTCCATTGAATTTGGGCCAAATACTTCATCGGACGTCCACAATCGGGGCACTTGACGTGTTCACAGTCTTGTACCCAGTTGGCGAATCCTCCAACCGTGTTGAGATCATCCGCAAAAGCTCCGTAAAACGGAGGAACAGGCGTTGAGCTCAGTCCCCACTTGTTGGAAGCCATTGCTTCGAAATCTTCTTCAGTGAAATAGCACTTAGTGGACTTGGAGCCGTCAAAAAGTTCAGAGGCCATGGCTTCGCTAGAGCCATCTAATGAGAAGCGACTGAATGCTGGTCCTTTGAGAAAACCTACGCAGTTCGGACAACATGTCGCTGTGAAAATGCCGTCAATGCCGAAGGATTTGAGGCGTTCGTCCCTGCCGTCCATTACGAAGATGTCAGCCATTCGCCCACCACAGTGAGGGCATACGTCTTCTCTAAGGCGGCCGATTCGAATGGGGGAGTCATTGGGGTTTTCACACTGAACAAGTGCAAAACAAGTTTCGAAATTCAGGCTGATGCGCTGTCCTGTCTGATCGAAGGTCCAGCCTCCTAACTCAGCATACGAAGCCGGACCAACATACAAACCGGAAGTCCACGGTCGCGGGTGTTGTTCCAACTCATGAAGCGTAGATAAAGCAACGTCGTCACCTTGCATGGCGAGACATGACATAAGATCCGCAGCCTCGCTGTAGCTGTTGGTGTTCAATAACTTCGAGATGAGTTGGTCTCTAACGTCAGCAGGAGCCTTGTAGTAAATCTCATTGGGTCGGTAAACCTCTTCCAGTACGGCTTTTCTTGGAATTTCAGGGCTTAGGGCGTCGTGATAAGAAAGGAGGTTTAGGAAGTTTGTATATTCCGGATCTTCCCATTCTTCGACCTTTTTTATGCCTTTGAGAACTGAGGCCTGAACATCACGAATATGCTCGGATGACCACGCAAGAACCTCCTGACGTGTCCTTTCACTCTGGCACTTCCAACATAACCCCTGATAACCAAGAGGTGTTCCACATTGAGGACAACGAAAACCTAGCTCTGTCATTGACACCTCCTGTGATTGCCTCAGACTCAACACATTGCTGATACTGTTAGTGCCTACTACGATCGTATTCTCGCCAACAGTAGGGAGTCAATGAGGATATTTATCGAAGATTTATCACCGAATATACGAGTCGGAAATGGGGCTTTTCTTCATCATCGGTACAACAAAAGCCATGCACCACTGAGCACTAGAACAAAGCCGCAACCACAGAAGATCAAGCGAAGCAAACCACGTGTCAAGTATGTGTTGTATGGCTTCCCTACCGGGTCACAAAGCCAGTTCCAGTTCTTCCAGGCACCGATAATCAGAAGAACCCCAGCAAGTAAACAGAGAACATCATTGTTTTCTGCAAAGAAATGGGACAACCAAGAGTCAACGTCTTTCATCATCGATCCCCTACGGAGTGGTTCGTATCTAATGCGAATAGCTAATGAGCATGATCTCAACTCCATCGGGTTTTGACGAAGCAAACTTCGTCAAAAACTGGTCGATGACTTCGTATGCTTTGGAAGGATCCACATCTTTTTCAATATTGAAGCCAAGCAAATACCGTCCGTCTGGGTCTCTTTGGCTAGACGAAAGACGAACACCGACTAAGTTTTCTGATGCCTGTTTGAATGGCTCGATGACCTTGGTTGTGAGTTCGTCTTCCGAAATAGCGCTTTTCTCAGATTCGATAACAACACAATAGTCGGCATCAACATCAACCTGCGGGTTGTCATGATTAGCGAATGCAGGTGGTTGACGTCCTATCAATGTCACTTCGATCCCTTTGGGGACCTTGGAAGTGAATTGCTTCACAAACTTGTCGATGTTCTCGTAAGCCAAGGCGGGATCAGCGCCTTCATCTAAGATGAAATGGAACAGATACCGACCACCTGCATCTTCTTCACCAGCGATTAGACGGATCCCATCTACCTTGCTTGATGCTTTCCTAAATGGGTCGACGACCTCTTTGGTAAGCGACTCTTCCGTAAAGGCATCCTTTTCGACTTCAATGATTACGGTGAAATCTGAATTGCTGGCGCTATCGGCGGCAACAAACACTTCATCAATGCTCAACAGATCGACTCCATTGCCTGTCAGGACAAGAAAGCCGTTTTCGTTGAGTGAGGCTTCAATATCGGATGTATAGCGTCCGCTTTCAGTCTTTTGAACTGCCCCTTGACGATGTAATGTTTGCAAAGCGCTTCGAATCTGGTTGGTGAAGGCTTCCTGAACAGTGAGACTGGCTTTTCCACTTGGGTCTTTGGCGGAGGCTTCAACTTTGAAGGAACTCTTCAGATTAGGTTTGAACTCAAAAGCGCCGTTAACCACCAGATCGGCTCCTTCCGTATTCACGTTGAACTTATCAATTACGCCATGGAGACCATTCAAGGAGAAAGTGCGTTCGCCCTGCATGTCCGGGGAAGGGCAGATGCCCGGAAGGTTCGTTACAACAGCCCCGAACATCAATCTTGAAAATTCACAAGGCAACCAAACTTGCGGTGGTGTGGAAATGGAGCCCTTTAGTTGCACATTGAAGGCAGGCTGCGCCTCGGGTTGGATATAGAGGTCTTTGATGTCAATATCAAAGTCCATACGATTCTCAGGCTGTCCATCGGTTGTATTGGCCGTGCTGTACATCTCGATCTTGTAGCTCTGCGGTCCGGCGGCATTGGGTCCGATAATCGGACCGATTTGATCTCCCTGTGTATCAAAGGACAACGACAGCTTCAATGGTGAGCCTTCATAGAGCAGGCTTATTTTTTTATCTCCGAAGATAAGGCGCTTATTTTCGAATTTTGTCTCGGACTGAGACATGTGACCCGAGATGGAAAGCTTCTCAACTGTATTTTTGCCAGAATCGACTTTGATGTCGGCTCGAACCATTCCGTTGCCGAGTACTTCCTCTCCAACGGTTGCTTTGTCCCACTGCATCTCGAAGGATGCAGGCATCATGTCGATGGAAAAGATCAGTTCGATGCGTGGATTCGATTTGAGGAAAATTTCTGCCTGAGGATCCTCAATTCGGATTGGTGTCAGCTTCAGTGTGGGGTGAAGACCTGGGATCAACACACCATCGAAAACGATGGCAGGGGCGGCAACAGAATGTTGTCCCGGTTGTTGACCGTCTGTGTCGATACCGGCAGTCAGTTGAACATTGCGCTTCAGAAAGACTTTCTCGACTTGAATTTCGCCGTCGTACAAAGGTGACGAGATATAGCGATGCTCGCCAACGCGACGGTCAAATTGGTTCAGCTGCCACCAGGCAAGACCACCGTAGGACAACAAAGCGACGACACCAACTGCAGCCACGATTTTGATCACTTTGCTTGTTGTCATTGCACATCTCCTTCAAGTCGAGAAGCGGCATCTATGATTCAGCGCCAGCTTCGATCAGCATGGCAGTCAACTCCTCAAGGCCGGTTGCTGTAGCGTAAGCGAGTGCACCTCGGCCTTCAGTATCGCGAACATGTACGTTTGCGCCATTTGCCAGCAATACACGGACAATATCGATGTTTCGTTCACGTATGGCTTGCAAAAGAGGCGTTTGACCAGTTCTTGGAGCGGCATTGATATCTGCTCCAGCACGTATCAACAGTTCGGCAATGACGAGACGCCCCAGACGAGCAGCTTCACAAAGCGGTGTTTCGCCGTTTTTTCCTGGACGATTGGGATCAGCTTTGACGGACAGAAGCTTTTCCACACAGCCAACGGCACCAGCACGGGCAGCAACAAGAAGCGGCGTTTCCCCGGCATCATTGCGTTCATTCACATTAGCGTCGGATGCAGACAAGATCAGAGTGAGTGTTTCCAAGTCGCCTTGGCGTGCGGCCTGGTGCATGGCATTGATGCCATAGCGGTCCTTGGACAAATGGATCGGATTTTTGTTTCCGTGCAGCATGCCAAAAATGCCGCTGTCTCCAGATGTTTGTTGCTGACGATTTATCAAGGCCGAGAGAACGTCCGGCATACTGTTGGCGGCGGCGAGATCCATAGCCGTACGCCCGTCGCGGTCCGTCATAGTGATATCAAGATCAGCTCGCTTTAGAAGTCGAAGAGCAGCTTCGCTTCTTCGTGCAAGGATCATCAGCATGAGCGGCGTTTGCCCTTCTCGATTTTGGGCATTGATATCTGCTCCGGCCTCCAGTAGCGCTTCACCCACCAAGGCATTTCCAGACCACGAAGTCCAATGCAAGGCCGTACGTCCTTTTCGATCTGCAGAAAGGGGGTTGGCTCCGGCTTTAAGCAGCAGTTTGACGATTGGCAGTGCTCCATCTCGTGAAGCCATCATGAGTGCAGTCATGCCTTCGCCATCAGTCTGATCAACGTTATCAATGCGTTTGAGGATTGCAGAAACAACCCCTGCTTGTCGTCCTTTGACAGCTTCAAAGAGTACCTTGTTGAGCATGTTCATCCTCCGATCGTCAGTTAAGCTCCGACGGGGTAAGTAGACTCAGGCCGGCACGTTGTGCGGCGTGGCGCGCAGGGGCGAGCTTCAGTGAGTCCAATAGCAGGAAAATGTAGGAGTCGGCATTGAGTTCGAGAGCTGCAAGCTTGATGGGCCATCCCCATTGATGACAGATCGCATCGAACTTGTTTGCAAACGCAGGAACATCATCGTCAGGTTGAATATCCAATGGTATGGATTCGAACCCTGCCTCTCGAATTGGGGCGAAGTTGATCAATCCTTCCAAAAAAGCACAGAAGTCCTGACCTTCCGCTTTCCAGTCCACTTCAGTCGCCATATCCAGCGATATCAGTAGATCTGCGGTCCTGCGAGCCAAAACATCAGTATCTTGGGATCCGCCTTCAGCAAAGAGACCTAGTGCCATCATTTGGAGTTCAATCTCACCTCGTTTAAGTGGACTGAGGGTGCAGGTCAGAAAGTCCACCATTCCACGAACGGGACCGAAAGGATCAGACGGATTCAATGTGCTGTTGGCAGGAGAGAACTCTGTTATCTTGGCCTCTTGTCCCGGTGCTCGACGAGCAGCCGCTTGATTCCGCATGCGGTCAAAGAAGGAACTAGATGTTGTCTTCGCATGCAAGGGTGGTTGTTGTTCCTTATGAGAAGAGGTGTCGACGTCAGCAACGACGATTCCGGAAGGGTGTTTTTTTCGAATCCTGTCGAAAAAGCTTGTGGATTTTGAGGTCGGGTTAGGTTCATCCGAGATGTTCGTATCCCTGGCGAAACAATCTCCATCCTTCTGTTCGGATATGTTGCCTGTGTTGGTCGGCTGTTCGGTATCGGAAGTTTGCCCATTGGCTATAGCATCAAGTTTTTCGATAGCCGTCAGCAGTTTTTCTACGACGCCGTCATTGCCTGCCGCTGACGCTATGTCCAGAGCTGTTCGGGCTTTTTCATCTTTAAGAGCAACATTTGCACCAGCCTTCAACAAAAGTTCGGTGAATGACTCAGCATGAGAAGGAGACGACAAGCCGGCGGCAGTCATTAGGGGGGTTGTGCCGAATTTGTCGGCGAGGTTGGGATCCGCGCCGCCCTGGAGAAGAAGTTGAGCCATGCTCTCGGCATCCTGACTGCCGTTCTTAGCGAGCAATCCAAGTGCAGTGACGCTGCCCGGCACTTTACAGAACGGACGGTCAATGCCTTTGGCGGACATTCTGGCGTTTGGATCCGCTCCTTTCCTCAAGAGAATGCCGGTAGCCAATTCGGCCCAGTTTGCTTCGCCGGCTCGCCAGCCTCGACCAATGTTTTGCGCCAAGGTCAGAAGCGGTGTGAGACCTTCGGCATCTACGGGGGCATTGGCAACGGATTCGGTGCGCAGCATGGTCTCGAGTGCCTTCGCCCAATCATCGGCACTCAAATTGCTGGGAATGGAAGTTGAGGATTGCGGGGCCCAAAGCAACATGCGCATGGCGCTGGTGCCTTCCGTATCTCTGCCGCCACGAGCTTTGCCGTTGATCCTTGCCGTGGGATCTGCACCGGCATTCAACAACAACGTCATGACATCTACGGCCATAACGCTTGCGGCACACGACAGAGGAGTCAGACCAATCTGATCACCTTCGGATGCCGGTTCGTCCAGTGCTTCTCCCAGTGCGATCAAGGCTTGTATTTTTCCGACATCTCTCATCGAGGCGGCCTCACACGCGGTCGCACCACCTGAGATGAGCTTAAGCTTAGACGAATCGTCATTTTCATCAAATGCCTCGGCACCATAAACAAGCCAGGGTGCAACTAGGTGAGATTTGTTGGCGACAGCAATTTCTCTAGCGGTTTTGCCTATGGCACTTTTTGCATTGGGATCGACACCAAGGTTCTCGACAAGGATCATGGCGATTGCCAAAGCATCCGATTCGCTTTGCATGGCTTTTTCAATCGGAAGATCCACAAACCGTTGAAGTGCATCGCACAGGGCATGAAGAAGTGTGAAGCCCGTGCTGTCCAGGCGCTCTGTGGCCCGAACCTTACATGCTGCCAATGCTTTAAAAAACGGATAAAGGATTTGATCCACTGCGAAGAAGGCTGCCGTCCGTCCTGAAGAATCCCTTGTATTCGGATTGGCTCCTGCCGACAGAAGTGCTATGGCTGTGCACTCGACAGCATCCGGATTTTCCTGCCAGTTATTTGGTCCTTTGGCAAGCCACATCAATGGCGTCAGTCCATTGCGATCTTTTGCATTGGGGTCTGCTCCGCGCTCGAGCAGGATTTTTACGGCCTCAGCATCCCCAACACGGGCTGCATGCGCAAGCATTGTCAAGCCATCATCATCAGCCGCATTGACCGAAATGGCTCGATAAAAGACCAATCGAGTCTGCGTTCCCGCAGCAAGATCATTGTGAAATGCGGCAGCAGGATTAAACTGCATCAGTTGCAGAGTGGACGCCATAACAACTTCCTAAGTGAGAAAAGAAACACCAGGAACAACGGGGAACCTATGCTCCTGGTGTGCTCAAGTTGGTTGATTAATCCGTCAGAGATTGAACCCACGGATAGCGCAACCACTCACCTTCATCTGTCAAGAGTTCAACACATGCGCTGGCGGCATCATCCAGCCATTCTGCTGCTGCATCTTCCCCGGCGGCCATGCGCCAGAACAGCCCGCCAAAAAGATACGAGATGCCGAATTCACGCCATCCGGTGAATCGTTGACATGCTTCTTCAGCACAGGCTTCCAGAACTGATTCCGCTGTACTTTCGTCGATGAGTCCAACAAAATGTCCCCATCGAACGAGAGCGGCAGCACGTCCGATGTCCCAACCGCGCATCTGTTCGGGTGAAACTTTGTCTTTGAAATGGCGAGCGAAGAGCCACCGTTGCATGGCACCCGATGCGTCTTCCGGATCGAGTTCCTGTGCGATTTCTTCAAAGGTTTCGGCATTTGCATACTGGGCGTAGAGTGCTGACATGCCGCCGGCTTCCAAAAGATCGCCGAGGGTTTCACCCAGTTCTTCCGTATTGGTGATGCCCCAATATTCGCTGAGAATCGTACGAACCTTTTCCTCGAAGAAAGGCTCATGTTCTTCAGGATCAAGTTGATCGAGCTCGTGGCCGTTGAGGTTGCCCACAATGCCGCCCAACAGATAACCGAAGATCCTCGCTTCCTTTGAGCCGCGAGCGGCAGGTCGGGGTTCAGATTCCGTAAAGTCTGTCCGTAGCTGTTCGATGTAGCTCATGGCATTGTCGTAGCCTTCTTCGCGACTTTCGTCAGATCCGGCGTTCAGGTCAACACCCATGGACTGAGCATTGTTCTGCAGTGTTTGAATCAGCGCCTGAGGATCGAATTGACCACCATTTTGTGCGGCATCTACAGCCTGAAATGCAGCAGTCTGGGCTTGAGCAATGAGATCTTTTTGGTTGGCCATCGCCTGCTGCATCTGCGCTTTCATCATAGCCAACATCTCGGGATTGTTGCCGTAAAGCGATTCCATCATCTTCATCTGAGTATTGATCGCCTCTTCTTGAACTTTAAGCACGGCGTCTGCTTGTTCGCGCAGAAGTTGTTCAGTGTTCTTGTCTGGCATAGGTACTCCTTGCTGAATTAACGAAAATGGATTTATCGAGGTGGTTGGTTTACTGATGAAATTCGACTAGGCTGATCTCCTGAGAAAGCGGGCTATCTAACGACTTCTTCAGACGTATCGGAGCCGTCGCTGGTTTCTGTCTCGTCTTGGTCGGGAGATTTGAATATTCCCGACCCGCAGATGCGAAGGAAGGAATGGAAAGCTGCCTGTTTGATTTTTGGTTGAGATTTGAACCATTCGAGGAGCAGATCAAAGATGGTCTTGCTGTCCCAAAACAGACCTTCACGTATTCGTAACGCAACGCACTGCCGAAACCTGTACAAAGAAAAGCGTCTTGGCGTTCAGGATCTTTCAAGAGGGTCGCCAATGCTTCCCGTAATTGCGTTTTGTCTGCCTCCGAGACTTCAGGAGCAACGGTAAAGAAGACAATGCCGGCACTGATGCCTTGGCGCTCTAGTTCGATCATGCATTGGGCGTCGTTTTGGTTGTATCCGTTATGAAGTGCAGGGCACCGCATGACCAATTTTGTGGCGTCAAAAAGCAGATCACAATCAGGATCTCTATCCGGCTCTTGGAGTATTTCTGTGTCCTGATTTAGAAAATCATCCATTGTGAAGCCGCTTGCTCCCGGGATGCATTCACGGACATATCTGACCAGATCTGGGAGCGCCAAGCCTTCTTCAGTTGGCTCATCGCGATAGATGCCGAGATCACTGAACCACTGACTTTGTACACTCTCCCCAAGAGTTTTTTGAACCATCCACTCAAGAGCTGCAAAAATGCCCGGGAGTTCATCTTCATCAATTGCAGCGAGTTCTGGCCCAGTAAAAACAAGTCGATACGTGCCTCCCTCTCCTTTTTTAGGCACCACTGTTAGCTCTGATGCGCGCAGGACTCGTTTCCCCACATGAGCTTCCAAGATGTGAGGTGAATCTACTGGTTGAAACCCAAACTCAAACCTCCAGTGATTCGTAAGAGATGCCGGAACGTGGCGCAGGAACTCTCGCAACGGGAAAGCCGTCAATCGCCAGCCTTTCGGAGATATGGTTAGGTGAATTTTGTCGACTTCTTGACTTAGTTCGACATACCATTTATCGGAGGCTACCGGATGGAAGATCTTTTCAATTTCCTCCAGGGCTAACTGCGTTGTAAGCGGTCCATCGTTACAGAGTTCTCGCAGATGCGATTCCGATTCGGAGAATTGCCGCCAGGCGTCAACTATGCGTTCGCGGAACGGGTGATAGAACGTCAGGGCGTTCAACTGCTTTTTCGACAACTGAATAAACTCTTTGGTGTCTTCGTCGTCGGGTTTGTACTCCAACGCCTTCTGCCAGTGATCCAGTGACTCAGTAATGCGGTCGAGGAAGAAAAGCGAATAGGCACGCCGAAAGTGCCAATAATGGTTCTCTCGGTCGCTTGGAGCTATAGAGTCAAGCAAGCGTAACGCCTTCTCAAGTGGCTCTACTTCGCCGGCTTTTGCTAAGTTGTTGTAGGCACGAGCGAGTTGACCGATCACGTCAGCCGTCTGTTCTTCGGGTGACAAGGCTTCGATGAACTTGATGATGCCTTCGTAGTCATCTCGTTCATTAAGATCGTTGATGTGAGCCATCAATGAGCTGGGTGTTGCACTCATGATCCTCTCTCCTCGAGGAACGAAACGACTGTATTGCTCAACACATGTCGGGATGCTCCTTGAATCAGTCTACTCGACAGTTTAGGTTTGCAGTTGACGACTGCATTACTGCCTGTAACTAGGTATTCAGACAAGGTACTAAATACCTCTAAGCAATTTTAATCAAAGAGATAGGCCAGATTTTCCAGAGTCACGCCCAGTTAGTCGTGTCTAGCTTGATATTTCCTTAAGTACGTAGGAGTTGGAAGGGTTTGCGTCACTCAATGTGAGATAACCTGCGTACATCTGTCTAAAAGATTTGAGATTCTCAACCAATGGCCGTTTGCTCAGCTAACTGATAATTCCTGTCACTAAGCTGATGGTATGTCTGCCATTCGTTCGACTTCGAAAGAAGAGCCGCGTTGCTGCATCATCCATGATGACATTGGAGTATCAGAGCACATGCTCCTGTGCGCACGAGGCAATGCCGATAGGGGAAGAGAGCACAGACTGAGGCGTCACTAGTGATGCGACGATGAAGGTTGTTCTTCTCGTGTTCGGGAAAAAAACGTGAGAGCCCGGATTCACAGGATTGGTTTGCATGTTGCAAATTTCCGATGTGTGATCGGGTTGCCCGATGCAATCAAATCTGAAGCCAGTGATCGCATAACTCGTGACAGCCTTTTGCACACCAACCTTCGTGAGGTGCTGGATAGACTATGTCTTCTGCCGTCTTGCATTTGCCGACGTTCGTCTCACCTCTTTGACGGACGATTGCCGAAGTGGTCGATGTCACATGTTCATCCCCCAAAATCCAAGGGATACATTGGAAGCTTGTATCGTCGTGGCTCCAAAGTTCTGGCCGTTGAAGAGTGACGAGAGGGAAACCAAATATGTCGTGTCCGCTTGCGATAAGGAACTGTCAGTTGACGGCGAAGAAAGAATTCGTCAAGCTCTTAGAGAATTGATGTTTCTTCGCGTCTTATAGTTTGAAGACCTAAGAAAATTGGATTTTGGCACGTTAAGAGCGGATAATCTAACGCTGTTTCTGATGGTAGGACATTGTTGATGTACACATGTGAAGAACAGGATATCGTTTCCCTGGTTGATAGTATATGTGAGGTGCTGATGGACGAAGATCTTCAGGATCTTTATGACTATAAGTGGGGTTGCATTACGAAGAAGGTTCAATTCCAAGCACTTCCAAAATTGATTACCAAGTCGCTTAATGAAAAAGACTTTCTTGAACTTGAGAATGCAGAGCAAGTTCTACGCCTTCGTAAGACTGTAAGAGATATGTGGCCATCTCTTCAGAACGAGACTGAACGATATGATCTGTTGTCTTGGATTGTGCGGAAATGGGGGCGGATACCACACATTAATGATGAAACGCTTATGACATATGTGGCCCTTATATGTAAGGCACGGTTAAGTTCATCCGCCGCTCAGAAGGCCAGAGATGAGCTCTATAAGATGGATCGCATCAGCAGCAAAAGCAAATGTTTGGCATTTGTGGATCCTGAAAATTGGTTTGTTTATGACTCCCGTGTCGCCATGGCGCTAGATATGATCATTCAGAATATGCCAAGGAAATATGAGTGGGAGTTTATTCTTCCTGAGGGGCGCAGTAACGAAGCGAAGCACTTTGGTCATAAGAATCCAGCTATAGCCGGTTATTCTGATTATTGCCGATTGATTAAGATGGTTGCCAAAAAAATGGAGTTTGAAGGTGTCAATCGTCAATGCGTTGAAATGAAGTTATTCATGCTCGGCAATAATCTCGACGAATTTAAGAATCGTAGGCGCTTCAATGAAACTGCAGAGAGTCCTAACAAGTAATGGATCAGTCACACTGGTGGTCTTCGTTGCTTCCTGGCATTAACGAACCGAAATAACAGAGCGAGTGACGTAGCTGCGATTATTGTCATGAGTTTTAGCTAGAACAGCTTCAAGAATTTTGATTTCGTCCCCACTGACTGAGTCCGTTCGAAATCGCTGAAGCGGAATCCCGAGCTTGCGCATGATGCAGTCTTTCTTCCGATCCCTTTCAGCTTGAATTGTTCCTTCCTGGTGGTAGGCAGCTCCGTCTACTTCAATGGCAACCAGTGGTTCATTGTTAATCGTGTCGAATACAAGGAAGTCGAGTCGCGCGTTGTGCAGCATGAAGAGTTGTTCAGACTCGGCAAATACCTCAAAGTGAGTCGGTAATAAGCGAAGAGGATATTCCTGAACGAAGGACCAGCGATGGTACCGCTCGTTGTCTGCTAGTACACGGCTCAACACTGCTCGATAGATGGCCTCTGCTTCAGACTCACCGTTCTTTTTCTCTAAGGCTGGCGCGCTTGTGAGTACCAGACGATCGAAGATGGACCGGTACTTTGAGACGCGTTCACTTCGTAGCTTCGGATCGAGGCGACGTATGTATTGGACGAGCGCTGCCGGAAGGCTGTTTGGATGTTCTTCAAAAGCAGATGAAATCAGAATGAATTCAGATTTCGCTCGAGATACTGGAAAATTTGACGCTTTGGATCGGTGATTCCGATTTACTGAACCCCCGCTTTCCTAGCAATTGAAACGGGGGCGGGTTTACCCTTGATTCCTAAACATTGAAACCCTATTCCTAATTATTGGAACCATTGAAGATGTATAACGCCATCATTGGAGTTCCCTTTAACCCAAAAAGGAGGAACTCTGATGAAAAAGCTTTCATTTCAGACACTTCGTAATGTTCTGACAGGGCTTGAGGAGGGACTGTCCTATAGTCAGATTACCCAACGGACACAAATGTCCAAGGCCTCAGTAAGCCGCATTGCTCAGGCGGCGGATCAAACCGGGCAGTCAACCAAGCAGTTGTTGGCGCTCAGCGATTCCGAGCTTATCAGCCTCATCTACCCGCCAAGCCCTCTCGCTCGCACAGAGCCCGACTGGGCAAGCATTAACACCCAGCTCAAGCGAAAGAACGTAACGAAGCGGCTCCTGTACGAGCGCTATCTCGCTCAGGCCGGAGTTACGCCCTACAACTACTCATCCTTTTGCCGACGTCTTGCCCAATGGAGACTCGATAACGGACTTGTAAGTGTGGGCGGCAATGTTGAGCGAGTGCCCGGTCAGCGCATGGAAATCGACTTTGCCGGTGATCTCCTGCCATGGATCGACGGCGACGGCTGCATTCAGCATTGCAAGCTGTTTGTCGCCGCACTGCCGTACAGCAACATGATGTTCACCGAGGCGTTCAGCAATGAGAAACAGCCCAGCTGGATCGCAGGCATCGTTGATGCACTTGAGTACTTCGGGGCAGTCCCCGAGTGTCTTGTGATGGACAACGCGCTGGCTCTCGTTAATCGGGACGGCTGGCGCGAGGGCAATGCTCACCCTGCCACTAAGTCTCTGTGCCTGTACTATGGCATGGAACCTTGGGTATGCAAGCCGGCCACGCCTCAGCAGAAAAGTCGAGTTGAGGCCGCGGTGCACGCCGTCGAGCGCTGGATCATTGCCGAGTTGACGTTGGATCAACCACTCGTAGCGTCTGATCTGCAGGACGTAAATGAACAAGTACGCAAACGGCTTGATGCCATCAACGGTCAGCCATTCCGCGGCCGCAACTGCAACTCCTCACGTCGTGAGATTTACGAGCAGCAGGAAAAAGCGCATATGCGCGCATTGCCCGGCATGCCTTATGAACCAGGCGAATGGCGAGTACTGACTGTCGACAAAGCCCACTGCGTACGCATTGCCTCAGAGGCAGGCCATCGCTACAGCGTCCCCGTCACCTACATCGGCAAGTCCGTCGCCGTGCGCATTGCACGCAATACCGTTGAGATTTACGACAAGGACACTCATAAGGTCCTCGGAATACATAAGCGATGCACCAATGTGCGAGGCGATAAAACGCACATCCTTCGGGAGCATCTGACACCGGCAGAAAAGCACTACCGCCGAACTGCAGAAGAGTGGGTAAACACCCTTGTGCACAAGGGACTGCCCAGAAAACTCGCAACGGAGTTTGTTGTCAGTCTTAAGGACAACAAGGGCGGATTCCCGAGCGGCCGTATCTGCGGCAGCGTGTGCGGTCTCTTCAATACGTACCCGCCCGCCACGATATGCAAAGCCATCGGTTCTGCGTTGGAAGACCGGGTTTTCCGAGGGCGGTACATCAAAGAGCTGTGTGAACAGTACCAATTTGCCCTTACGACAAACAGAACGCTGGATCTGGGAGACGACCGAATCCGAACAAGCGCTCCCATCATGCACAAGAATCTTCGTGGAAACTACAAGTAAGGTAAAAAAATGAACAAAATCAACAAAGATCCAATTCCGCATTCAATAGATGAATTTAAAAATCATGGCCAAGCGACTCCGGCTGACGTCGTTGATCGAGCATGCTGCTGAATTGTCGCTTGACGAGGACAGCTGCAATTGGAGCATCCATCAATGGCTCGGAGTGCTGCTCAGCACCGAGATCGAACGTCGTGATGAAGTCGCACTCGCTCGCCGTCTGCAAGAAGCAAATCTTGAGTTTGCAGACGCCTGCTATCCCCGTATTGACAAAGATCCTGCCCGCCAGTTGGACATGACCAGAGTCAACAATCTCTTCTCACTGGACTGGGTGAAGCGCAAGCAGAACTGCATCATCACGGGTACAACAGGTACAGGTAAAACATGGATGGCCGATGCAATTTGCCAGGCGGCCTGCATGAAAGGCTACAAGGTGAAGTCGTACCGCATGCACACACTTTTGCGGATGTATGCACGGTTTCAGAGATCAACAGAGGCAGGAAGTGACATGCAATTCAAATTCCTGCGTGATCTCTCGAAGTTCGACGTGCTCCACATTGATGACTGGGCTGTAGCCTCCGGAATCGAAATCGATCCCCTCTATCGCACCGGCCTGTACGAGATCATAAATCAATGTTCCGGACGAACGAGCATCCTGACCTCGGGAGTGCCACCCGTGGAAACCTGGGCGGCATTTATCGGAGATCCAACAGTGGCAGATTCAATCCTTGATCGCCTCGTGCAAAGGGCGATTAGACTGGAATTGAAAGGCCCATCGCTGCGTGAAAAGGAAATCTACGGTGGAGTGCCGCAGGATGATGAGACGAAGTGAATCTCATACTGCCGGTCGGTAGTTGATCAAAGGGGAGCCCGCTCCCCATACCATAGGCTAACGCGGCGGCTTTGAGATACCACGGGTCAGACTGCGCGACTTATCCACAACCTCGGTCTACGGCCCATTAAGTAGGCTGAGAGGCCGAGGATGTGGATAAGTCGCGCAGTCCTCTATCGGTGCTGCCGCCGCCGGCAGCTCAGGAGTACGAGCATGGGAAAACACCGTAAATTGGATTTTGGAGGCGCCGTAACTTGGGGTTTCAGTAGATAGGAATCCCCGGGTTTCAATGGTTAGGAAGCACCGTTCCTATTAGCCATATTTTTCAACAGACGACACGCCGGAAAAGACGGCATAAATCAGAAAAGCCTATGCACGTGGCTAGTTTAAGAACCGCTCGCGCGAAGATGATGGCAGCGCGTTTTAAACGTACTTATGGAACTCACAAGGTGCATTTCCTCGGGAAAGAATCTGACAAGGATCTCCGAAGGCTGTGTCTTGATCTTCAAAGCATTGGCACCATGGCTAAGGAAAAAATTGCTGAGGCTTTGTCTTGACAAGTTTCCCGGTCCTCCGGAGATGTTTGACCTATCGGAAACGTGTGAATTTCAACGACGAGCATTTGAAATCTTTTCTGCCTATGACTTTGCAATTGTCCACTTGGAGTCAGCCTGGCTGCATAAAGTGGTTCCATACGGCGAACATGCCAGTAGGGTTGAACACTATGAAGGGCGCATATATGAAACGTTAAGACGCATAGCCATGTATGGTGGAAACGCAATAGCCACTACGATGGGGAATGGATTCGAGAGGGAGAGACGCGCAAGAAAACTTATGTAATCGACTGTCAGAGTTTCAGCACAAACAGGCTGATCTGAACAAAGAATACGAGGGGTTGAGGAAGGAGGTTGTAGAGCAATGCCGCGAGTTGATTGAGGCGTTTGATCTTACGGCATCGGAGCTAAAACTCTCGGCAGCAAAGACGACAACGAAGCGCGTGCGTTCCAGAGTGAAGTATCGCAACCCTGAGGATGAGTCGAATACTTGGAGTGGAATTGGCGTAGCACCGGCATGGTTTAAGGCGGCACTACTTGCAGGATTCACGAAGGAGGATATGGAGGTTCGGGGGTGACTTTTTGAACCCTTAGCACTTTGATAAAGGTTTATATATAATCCGTAATTAAGGGAGAAGCAGGTTGCCCGCGCAAGCAAAGTGCCCAGTCGAGTCTCCAGGAATCGGCGGCTTTCACCGAGAGTGAAAGTTTCTTTCTTACGGGCCTCGCTGTTTCGGCAGTGAGGCCTTTTTGATAGCAGGACAAGATCTGTCTGTGTAGAAATTCCATACAGGTTGACTGCAAATTGCAGTACAATCAGACATGATAAATGCAATACAAAAGGATCGGTAATGACTGCGCTTACAGTACGATTGAACCAATTTGATTCTGCCATGTTGGAAGATTTGGTGAGGAACACGGGCGAAAGCAAAACAGCTCTTGTGATTGACGGACTCCGTTCTCTGTACAACGCTATGCGAGAGGAAGATCGGGTTACCCGCCTTTCCGCCCAGGAATTCGATGCCTTTCTGCATCAGCTTGAGGAAGGTGAAAAGGATCCTCAGGTGCTTTTGGCCCGTGAACGGTTGATGAACATCAAGCCTGTCTGGGAAGACTGATATGGCATTGTTTACCAAACCGGCTCGCTTGAAGGAAGAGTGTCGTGAAGCCCTGGAAAGCTTTGAGTGCGGCGAGCGGACTCTTGACCTGTGGCTCAAAACCAAAGCATTGGCCAATGAGGTCAACGGCGGCAGTCGTACTTTCGTCTCTTTTTCGACTGAAACGGGAGAATTGGCCGGTTACTTCTCTCTCGCATCACACGCTGTTGAACATGACGATCTGCGGGCAAAACTGAGGCGGAACATGCCCGCGCCTTTGCCGGTTATTTTGCTTGGGCGGTTAGCCGTCAGCAAACATTATCAACGTCACGGGCTCGGAGAATCTTTACTTTACGAAGCGGTTCGTATTGCCAAAATCGCCGCTGAATCCATCGGTGTCGCTGCTCTTGTTGTGCATCCGATTTCGGAAGAGGCTGCGGCTTTCTATCGCAAACACGGGTTTTCGTTGGCCAAAACGAAAAAAAACATGTTGTTTCTCGGGTTGCATTAAACTTCACTAGTTAACCCAACGCTGAGGCAGCGGTGCTCCATTACTTTCATGTCGAACTATCAAGATGTATAAACTCATAGTGCCCCCCCCCCATATACTCTTCATCTGAATCTCAGTTATCAAGGTCTGCCGTTCTCCAAAACATTGTTGGCAGTCGCGGTCGCTTCGGTTTTTATTTTTAATGCTCAAACAGCTCATTCCGAAGTGGTTGTATCAGAGAAGCTTTCGTCATCACAAATATTTTCAGATGATGTTCGCTTCACTACCGATGGCGGAATCAATGCTCCCTCACTGTCAGCACCTTCAGATTCTGTGATCATTAATGCGTCCGGTCACAAAATGACTTTCGACGGAAGTCAGATTCGAGTCGGAAACAACCAAACGGTTCAAATCAAAGCTGACGAGATTGTCTTTACCGGCGTCTTGCCGGGTTCTGAGCAATCGGGTGCAATAACCGTTCAGACAGGTACAAATAGACCTGCAACGCTAGAGTTCTCAAACAAGGTTAAGTTTGAAAATGCTCAAGGCGTTGTTCTCAGTACGCAAGGGCAAGGGGACAGCAAGATCATCTTCAACCAAGGGTTGGAGATTGACAATATGACTTTCGGCTCGGCTACCATGCTGGCCAAATTGCAACAAGTTGAGCTCTACACCACAGATCTCTCCTTTACCAAGATTTCATCGGCGAATCGATCGAATGGTACAGGGTCCGCTTTCGAGATTTGGGGTGGTGGGTACCTGAACGTCTCGCAAAATGATGGCGTCGGTACAGGCACATTATCCATTGATGACTTCCAAGGCACGCACGGCTTGTATATCTACGGCGGAGTTGTTGATGTTCAAAATCTGGCTATCAACAATATGTATGTTGCGGATAGCAGTACAAGTTCCGTGCAAGGCGTCTACGCTCTGGGTAATTTGTACATCTCAGGAAGGGGTGAAATCCAAAACATCGTTGGCAACAACGTGACGGAAGGATTGCAAGGGACGTTGATTTCGGACATTAATTATTTGTCAATTCATGATGTCACGTCCAAAACCGACACAGCACGCGGCATAAGGCTCTATGAGCAGAGTCGCAACAGTTCGTTTGCACAATTCGGTGATCTCAGGATTTCCAACATCACAGGCGCAACAAAAGCAGAAGGCTTCAATATGTCGGCCGGCACCGATTTAGAGGGTGATGATGCTCTCTTGGTGCGTAATCTGGACATCAGCAACATCAACGCGGTCAATGAGGAAGGGATGGCAACGGGCTTGGTTGTTTCAACAAGCTCTTTGCGTATTTCTGAAAGTGCGAAAATCTCAACCGATGTCATTTCGGGTACTTACAACGGGGCATTCGCACAAGATCCTGCTGTTCACTCTGTGCGGGATGCTGCTGTTCGGGTAATGCACGGCGGCCAGATCCTTATGGACGGCGCTGACGGCGTGTACTCAATTGAGGGAACCATTGTCGTCGGCAAGGGAGATGCCGACAGCACTGACAAAGCCGGAAATCTGGTTCTCTCCGGCGCACAAACCGTCATTCGGGGCGACGTCTATGCCGGCAACGGAGGTCAAATCAATCTAACCCTGACCGGGGAAGGTTCATTGATTGAAGGTCAGATTGATGATTACCATGAATTGGCAACGCCCGGACTTGCTGCCGACACCGTGTTCCACAATGCCAATTTCTATGATAACGATGGCAATGAAGAGGTTGTTAAAGAGGCAGGTTCTGTAAATCTCACCCTCAATGGAAGCAAATGGATTGCCAGAGGGCAGAGTTTTGTTGACACTGTAACTTTCGGAGAGAACGGCGGAACAATAGACCTCACTAAAAACGACAATTCTTCTGTTTCGATCGAAAATCTCTCCGGTTCCGGCACTTTCAACATGAAGTTGGGTGCATACACAGAAGGTGGTACTGACGCAGTCCAATCCGATATGCTCTACATCCAAAATGTCGGCGCCGACAGCTCTTTTACCATCAACGCCACCTTGGCCGACGGCGTGAATGTTTCTGACTTGGAAGGACTTCGTTTTGCCACTGTCGGTAACGTAGAAGGAGGTCACTCTACAGATCTGTTCAAATTTGTTGAGATCAAGGATCAGGGGTTCAACAACTGGAAACTCAGTGTTGCCAAGGAAGACTATTCAACGGATGATGCTGACAATTCGCGCTTTAACGGAGAAGGCGACGGAGAAGGGAGCTACAAACCCGGAGAAAATGTTGTAGATGCCATCTACGGCGAGTCAAATACTGAAACAGCCGCATTGGTTGACGAAGAAAAGTCTCAGAACTATTTCATTGACACCGTAGAAAAGAACGAGGGGGGCGGCGAAGATAATCCGTCTGGCGGATCCACGATTTCGGATGCCGGTCAGGCCATCATTGCCACGGCCCGTGCCTTGTACTACAACGCCATTGAAATCGACCGATTCAATCAGCGCTACGGAGACCGTCGCTACGATGAAAACAACAAGAGTCTGTGGGCTCGTGTGCGCCAGGATCGATGGGGAACGGCTGCCGGCATCGGTGACTTCAAGAGTCAGAATACGACGTATCAAATTGGCTTTGACTATACCCGACCGTCCGAGAGCGGCAAGATGATTTTCGGCGCGGCTGTTGATTTGATGGACGGAAATACGGACTACGAATCGATTGACGGTTCCGGCGAAACCAAGCGTTATGCTGTGTCTGCTTATGCGACGTATCTGGGCGATAACGGAGGATATGTCGATGTCGTCGGCAAGGTCGGACGTCTTTCCAACGAGTATGCCGTAAAGCTTGACTCCGGAGCAGGCGTGTCTGCCGATTACATGAACTGGATGGCCGGCCTTTCCGTGGAAGTGGGCCACCAGCTCTCCACTGGCGACTCCCGGTGGTTCTTCGAACCTCAGGTGCAGGCTCAATATGTGTTTGTTTCCGACAATGACTACTCAAACGGACAAACCGAAATTGAGCAGGACAGCATTCACTCCTTCATCACTCGCGCCGGTTTCCGTGCTGGACGTTGGTTGGGTGAGGAGAAGAATGCCAATGTCTACTTCAAGACCGATGTCATGCACGAATGGGCAGGCGATCAGGGCATTCATGTTTCGGATAAAACAACTGCCGCAGGTGGCGAGTCGTTCAACATGGACAACAAGGGAACGTGGTTTGATGTTGGCCTAGGCTTCCAGGCGCCAGTAGGAAAGAGTTTCTATGCCTACGGGGAAGCTGAATATCGATTTGGCAATGATCTGGATCAGACGTGGGTGTTCAATTTCGGAGGCAAATACGTCTTTTAAGTCCTGAACTTTAAGGTCCCGCGCCTTCAATCAGTGCGGGACCTTTTTCTTAGTCAACGAGGATAAAATTCAAGAGCCCCGGTAGACCCCTGCTTCGGTAGCAGTGGAGCGTCGCCGGGGTTCCTTGCTTGAAGACGTTGCCTACGGATTCTGATCTGATCTGATCTTATCTTTTGAAGATCCCATCTCGTAGAAGGGGATGTTTTTTTATTCAGGCTTATAGCACCGAATTTCGGCAAAGTTATCACCAAAAGAACGAGGCACAACTCGTTGCCATTTGCCTTCATCATTGAAGGTACGAACGACCTTACCTCGGTCAAGATAGTCGTTGTAGAAAGTCGAAGAGACTGTACGAATTCGTCGTTTTGTGCAGTCAACTTCAATTGCATCTATACAGGAAGCTGCCGAATCGTTCTTTTCAGGTAAGGCAACTAACCATTTCCCTTTTTTGCAATTGAATAGACCCAGATTATGGAAGGGTCGTGCTTGTCAAGCTGAACAAAATAGTACGTGTCTTGGTTTGTTCCCGTGGCTTTTCCGTTTTCTACCTGATCAAACGGATAGAGCTTTGTGAAATCAACACAATTTATACAGGTCCATTCACGATCCCGGTCTGTCCATACACCAGTCGATCTATAACCTTCGAGAGGTTTCCCTTCAGAAGTGTACTTGGACCATTCAGCATTGAGAGTGTGTCCCCCAACTGTAATCGTTCCGGGAAGAGCGTAGCCCCATCCTGCTACAGCAGCTAAACAAGCAGCGACAATCAGTTTCTTCATCGGAGACCTTTCGTGTTTTAGACGTTTCTCAGGCCAATCTACACCTCTTGTTGTGTGGGAGCAATGGTTAGCGCACACCGATGGGATGGCGTTGAGGCTCATAGCTCAACGCGCTTCTTATTTCGTTACTCAGGATGAACTATTACAGCAGTCAATCCACCGCCAAATCAGAAAGAGTGGGTCTTCTCCCACAGCAGGGATTGTGCGACCCAGAGCCCAGGTGTAGAGCATTTCCCCCAAGACGTGATTGTTATCCGTTTCCGAAACAGGATGAAAGACCTGAAAGCGGTATTGGTTTTTTGGAAGATAGGGTGACATCTCGCCACCGCACATCACGTCATCGCCAATGCTTCGCCATTCAAGGCCTCGACGATGCAGCGCGTATAGTGCTCGTGCGCTCATCAAGCTTGTAGTCATCATGATATTTTCACGACTCAAGACGTTGCCTGAGGTTGGGAAGAGGACGCCCCACGATCCAGCTTGAGGTGTATTACGGAAGTACAACCCAGCTACTCCACCAACAGCGACGGTTTTGTTTTTGATCTTTCGAAGTTCGTGGGAAGTCAATGGTTTCGGGATTCTTGGCATTTTTATGATGGATAAAACGGTTAAGTTGAGTTCTCTACCGATTTTATCCATCATCTTATCCATCATCCCGGCACTGGCTGGCCAGGAATCATCACAAACGAGCAAGAACGATTTTTGCGGGTACAGAATTGTTTTTAAAGGGAAAAATAACAAAAAACCGAACGGTCATGAACCGCTCGGTTTTATCGCGTGGCGCCTCTGCCGGGACTCGAACCCAGATCTAACCCTTAGGAGGGGCTTGTTCTATCCAGTTGAACTACAGAGACGCACAGTGCTCAAACTTACCGTTTTTGCTTCGGAAAGTTTGTCAGGCCCGCAATTGTAGCAAACCGACAATTTTGTTCGAGCAAATTTTGATAGCATGAGCAAGGATGTATAAACAACGGCTGATGACTGACTTCCTATGTTTAGTTTCCGTGACAGCGTCGATCTTTGGCTACGAATCGGTTTCGGCGCTCTGATTCTTCTTGGTTGCTACTTTGTGATGCAACCTTTTCTCACGGCCATTTTGTTGGCGGGCATTCTGGCTGTCGTCAGCTGGCCGTTGTACGAGCGAGCACTCACGAGCTTCGGCAATCGTTCGACGATAGCGGCGACATTCATGGTGTGCGTCGTGATCGTCACGGTGCTCATTCCGTTGTCGATCATTACGGGCGTTCTCGCGCATCAGATTCCGCAGCTGATTCATTGGGTACGCGACTGGGTGGCCGGCGGTATGAAATTGCCCGATTGGCTAATTGCTATTCCCTACGTTGGAGAAAGCATCAACGAAGCCTTTCACTTAGGTTTTGATCCCGCCGCCCTCGGCGACTTCATTCAAAAGGCTATCGACCCCGTCACTAAGTGGGTGCTGAGTGCCTCAGTCGGCATCGGCAACGGCTTGTTCCAGATGGCGCTCGTTGCCTTTATTGCATTCTTCTTCTATCGCGACGGCAATTCGCTCGCGCGCCGCGGTCGTCTGTTCCTAAAGCGAGTCTCGGGCGATCTTGCTGATGAATACACCGGCATTTTGGTCAACACGACCCGCTCGGTGGTCTTCGGCGTGCTCGGCACCGCTGTGGGGCAGGGTGTGGTGGCAGCCATCGGCTTTATCATCGCTGATGTTCCGGGTGTTGTGATGCTCAGTTTCGCCGTTTGTGTGCTCTCCGTCGTGCCCGTTGGTCCGCCTCTGGTGTGGGGTTCGGTTGCCATTTGGCTCGCCGCAACCGATCAGATCGGCTGGGCGGTGTTCCTGGTTTTGTGGGGAACTCTTGCGGTGAGTTCGGTGGATAACTTCATCAAGCCCATTTTGATCAGCCGCGGTACGGCATTGCCTCTGGCGCTGGTTTTCCTGGGCGTCTTGGGCGGCATCATGAGCTTCGGCATGCTCGGCGTCGTGTTGGGTCCCATCTTCCTGTCGGCGGCCATCGCTATGTTGAAGACTTGGCTCAAGCATCCCGTCAAGCGTCTGGTCCCTGTTGCGGTAGTTCCCGGCTCGGAAGGGAGGGCTGCCGCGGAGCCTGAAGAGCAAGTGCAGGTCGAGGAAGGCGATTCTTCCGAAGACGATAAAAAGCCTGCCTCAGCCGTGCAGGATACGCCGGACGAAAATCGCCGCTAAAATCCGTCTCGAGTTTTACAGTTTGCGCCCGTCACTTTCGACGGGCGCTCCTTTTCCGATTGTGGTCAAAGTAAGCGCCCGCAGGGCCTGATTCCGAGAAATGGCAGTTCGCAAGCGTCCGTCTGATTATCAAGAAAATTCCATTCGCGTCTTAAAGGGGTTGGAGCCCGTCAAAAGCCGCCCGGGCATGTACACCCTGACGGACAATCCGCTTCACATTATTCAGGAAGTGCTTGACAACGCGAGCGACGAAGTGCTCGGCGGGTTCGGCGACACGATCACGCTGACGATGTGTGCCGACGGCAGCGTTGCCGTTGAAGACAACGGTCGCGGCATTCCGGTGGGTATTCACCCCACGGAAGGCATCCCGACGGTGGAACTGGTGTTTACGCAACTGCACGCAGGCGGTAAGTTCGACAAGGCCTCAGGCGGCGCCTATAGCTTTTCGGGCGGTCTGCATGGCGTCGGCGTCTCGGTGACCAACGCCCTGAGTCAACATTTGAACGTCACGGTCTGGCGCGACGGCAAACAGTACGACATCGGCTTTGCTGACGGTTTCGTATCGGAACCTCTTACCGAACAACCTTCCAGTCGCGGCAAAAAGTACACGGGTACGCGCGTTCAATGTCTGCCGGATCCCAAGTATTTTGATTCGCCGACGATTCCGGAGCAACAGCTCATCGGCCTGTTGCAGAGTAAGGCCGTTTTGCTTCCGCGTTGTACGGTTCGCTATATCAACGAAAAGACGGGGCAGGAACTGTCCTGGCGCTACGACGGAGGTTTGCGAGAATATCTGTTGGCCGAATTCACCGAGCCGCTTCTTTTTGATCCTTTCGAAGCGCAGGGGTGGGCTGAAGAAAACGACGAGACGTTTGCCGTGGACGAGGGTGCACACTGGGTGGTGTGCTGGAGTGAAACCGGCACACCCGTGCGCGAGAGCTACGTGAATTTGATTCCGACTCCCGCCGGCGGCACGCACGAAGCAGGCCTTCGCGAGGGGTTGTTTCTGGCGCTCAAGTCCTTTATGGACGCGCATGGCTTGATGGCCAAGGGCGTGAAGCTTTTGACCGACGACGTCGCAAGCCGCGCCAGTTTCGTGCTGTCGGCCAAGGTGCTCGATCCCCAGTTTCAGGGGCAGACCAAGGAAAAGCTCACAAGTCGCGATGCCATGCGATTGGTGAGCAATTTCGTTAGGCCGCAGTTCGAGTACTGGCTCAACGATCATATTGAAGAGGGCAAAAAACTTGCCGAGCTGGTGATTCGCCAGGCGCAGGCGCGTCAGCGCCGCGCTCAGAAGGTCGAAAAGAAGAAGTCTTCGAGCGTGGCAGTGTTGCCGGGCAAACTCACCGATTGCGAATCGACCGACATCAGCCGCAACGAAATTTTCCTCGTGGAAGGTGACTCGGCAGGCGGCACGGCCAAGCAGGGACGCGACAAGGAGCATCAGGCGATCCTTCCGTTGCGCGGCAAGGTACTCAATACCTGGGAAGTCGACAGCGATCGTATCTTTGCCAGCCAGGTGATTCACGACATCGCGGTGGCCGTGGGCGTCGATCCGCACAAGCTCGACGACGACACGGATCTCTCGGGGCTTCGTTACGGCAAGGTCTGCATTCTGGCCGACGCCGACGTTGACGGCAGCCACATCCAGGTTCTTCTTTTGACACTCTTTTATCGTCACTTCCCTAAACTGATTTCGGAAGGGCACGTCTTTATCGCTCAGCCGCCGCTTTTCCGCGTTGACGTTCCGAAACAGGGGAAAAAACCGGAAAAGAAAATTTACTGTGCCGATGATCGCGAACTCAAGCGCACCTTGAGTAAACTCGAGAAAGAAGGGCTGCCGCTTGAAAAGCTCAGCATCTCCCGATTCAAAGGTCTGGGTGAAATGAGTGAAAAGCAGCTTGCCGAAGCCGCGTTTCATCCCGACACCCGTCGTCTGCTGCCCGTGACGCTCGGCGGCATCGAAAAGGCGCAGACCGACGCCGTGATGGGATTGCTGATGGGCAAGGGTGAAGCAACCGGACGCCGCAGCTGGATGGAAATGCACGGCGACGACGTGGAGGTGGATGTCTGAGAAACCAAACGTCGTCGCGGTTGAAATCGCTTTTGAAGGAGAGAGTGATGGATTCAAAAGGTATTGCACAAAGCGTGATTGTGGCCGCGGGTCTGATCGGCGGTCTGGGACTTTTGGGCAGTCAGCTTTCCGACGGCATCAACGCCTTTGTCGATCGCGATCGCGTGGTGACAGTCAAGGGCCTTGCAACGGCCTCCGTCATCGCCGACGAGGTGCTCTGGCCGATTTCCTTCCGAGTGCTTGGAAACGATCTGCAGGAGGTCTACCGTCAGGCCGAAGCCCAGACGCAGATTGTCAAGGAGTTTCTCAAGTCGGGTGGCATCAAGCCTGACGAAATCACGGACGCCAGCCCCAAGGTTGACGATGCTCAGGCCAATATGTATGGCGAAAACAAGCGCGCATACCGCTATATTCTGACGCCGTCCGTGACCGTCTCGACGAAGAATGTGGATGCCGTGCTAGCTCTTCAGCGCTCGATGAGCGAGCTGATAGCCAAGGGCGTGACGCCGACCGAAGACTACAGCTTCCGCACGATCTTCAATTACACGAAGTTAAACAGCATCAAGCCCGCGATGATTGAGGCGGCGACGGTCAATGCGCGCGAGGCGGCCGAGAAGTTTGCAAAAGACTCCGGTTCGACTTTGGGCAAGATCCGCCGCGCCTCGCAGGGACAGTTCCAGATCTTTGATCGCGACGCCAACACGCGCTGGATAAAGAACGTGCGTGTCGTGACGACTGTTGAGTACTACCTTAAGGACTAATCGAGAATTTCGAGCAAGCTTTTGCTCGTTCCGTGTGTTCCTCAAGAGAGCCTTTTCGGCATCATTTGTGTCGAAACAGCCCGCTTCCTTTTTTGGGTTGCGGGCTTTGCAATTTTTGAGGAGTGGATCATGCATATCGTTTGCCATATGGCCGCGAGCGTCGATGGTCGTCTGCACCCGAGCCGCTGGAGTCCGTTTGTCGAAGACTGTTCGGTGGGCGGCGTCTACGAAGAGGTGGCAAATCAGTACGACTATGTCGGCTGGATGATCGGCCGCGTGACGATGGCCGAATACAGCGAGGCCATCACGGAGAGCGAACCCGCAAAACTGCGGCCGGCTGAGGCCGCACCCGCGCAAGGCATTAAGGTTGACCCGAAGGGCCGCAAGATTTCGGTTGCGTTCGACTTCAAGGGCAAGCTTCACTATGGTCAGCCCGTGCAGGAAACGGGCGAGCAGATCGTGACGGTGGTGAGCGACCGCGTCTGCGACGAATATATTGAAGAACTTCGTCAAAGCGGAGTGGGTGTCGTGGCGGTTCCCGTCAACGGCAATGAACTCGTCCTTGCCATGGAGCAACTTGCCAAGGACTACGGCGACGGCGTGTGGATGCTCGAAGGCGGCGCCATCATCAATGCGGCCTTCATCCAGGCGGGACTTGTCGACGAGGTAAGTACGGTAATTTATCCGGCCATTGACGCGACCAAAGAAAGTCCCGCAATTTATGAAGCCGCGCAGGAGGGGGGCTTCCCCGCCAAAAAACTTAGCCTGCGGTTTAAGGAGTCCAAGATCCTTTCGGGCGGCGCTGTTTGGCTTAATTACGAGGTTGTACCGGCGAAGTGAGGTAATACCGCAAGAATTCGGCAGGTTTTGTTCTCTCAAACGGACGCATTGCCGTGTAGGGCGAGGCATCCGTGTACAATCGAAGAATCATTGACAAGACGAAGAGCCTGACGACTCTGGGGTGTCTTTGTCTGCACACTTGGGAGAATAGACCAATGAAGAAGTTTTTCACGAGCGTTGCCGTTTGCGCGGCGGCTGCCATTGCACTGACCGGTTGCGGTGACGATAAGGCGAAGGAACCCGCAAAGACGGCTTCGGCTGACACGACGATCACTGTGGGGGCCACTCCGGTTCCGCACGCTGACATCCTTAACTTCATCGCTCCGGAAATGAAGAAGCAGGGCGTGACGCTCAAGGTGTTGGAATTCTCCGACTACGTCAAGCCCAATATGGCTCTGGCCGACAAGGAAATTGACGCAAACTTCTTCCAGCATAAGCCCTACTTGGACAGCTTTGCCAAAGAACGCGGCCTGAAGCTTTCTTCGCTCGTTGCCGTGCACATTGAACCGATGGGCGTGTACTCCAAGAAGTTCAAGGACGTCAAGAGTGTTCCCGATGGCGCCAAGATCGCCATTCCGAACGACCCGACCAACGGCGGCCGCGCGTTGCGCGTTCTGGCTGACGCCGGCATCTTCGGTCTGAAGGACGGCGTGGGTGTCAATGGTACTCCCGCCGACATCGTCAACAATGCCAAGAACGTGAAGATCCTTGAAATGGAAGCTGCCGTGCTGCCGCGCACGCTCGATGACGTTGATTACGCCGTCATCAATTCCAACTTTGCTCTGAGCGTGGGTCTCAATCCCACCAAGGATTCGCTCTTTACCGAAGCCAAGGATTCGCCGTACGCCAACATCGTGGCCGTTCGCGCCGATGACAACCGCGAAGTTCTGCAGAAGCTGAAGTCCGCCATCACGTCCCCGGCCGTGCGCGACTTCATTCTTGAGAAGTACAAGGGCTCCGTGGTTCCGGCTTTCTAATACGCTAAATGTGAACCTTTAAAAGTTAAAGAAAAACCTATTGGATCGCCCGTTTTAGAGGGCAAAAAAGAGAACCTCCCGTTTCCGAATCATCTTTCGGTGATCGCAAAAAGCGGGAGGTTTTCTTATGTCAAAAATCAAATATAAAAGCTCGTAAACATGCCTTTAATTGATTTGAAGTAGCTCACTTATTTCGTTTCGGTGCAGCCGGAACGTCGAGCTATCATGAGCTGAGCGACCAGCTTCTGAAGATCCTCTTTTGTTGCTGATCGCATATAAGCATTGACAACGGTATCCACCTCGTGTTCAGGCCAGGCAGAAACGCGCTCTCCAAATTTGACGGGCGGCGGAAAGGTTCCTTGCTTAATGCGGGCGTACAGCGTTGTTTTTCCGACGGCCAATTGCTCAAGCAGCTCAGGAAGGCGTACAAAAAATATCGGCATAGGATTCTCCTACAAAGGTTGAAAAGAGAATTTTTGCCGGCTCCGTACTTCGCTATGGCGCTCTAATGAGCAAGTTTTGCTCAGCCGACGGAATTTTTAGCGTCTTAACTTGCGGCCAACTCTTGATTTTCAGAAATTCCCGGCCAATGTGTGGAGAAGTTCCGTTTGGTGGTGTCAAAAAAGATCAGCCATCAACTTCGGGATGAACCGGATGGTGACCACAACAGCAGGCGCTGCCGGAAGTTTGTTCAGACTTCTCGTCGAGCGGTTGCATGGAACAGTCCGGAGAAATGCCACGTGATTGAAGGTAACTTGTGCCCCATTCATAGACGCAACTCAAGACCGGTTTCAGACTTTTGCCGAGATCCGTGAGCGAATATTCCACCTTGGGCGGCACCACCGCGTATGCCTTGCGGGAAATCAGACCGTCGCGCTCAAGCTCTTTGAGCTGCTGAGAGAGCATCTTGGCGTTTGCTTGCGGTACGGCTTTCTGCAACTGAGAAAAGCGTTTCGTGCCGTCAAAAAGATTCCAGAGAATGAAGGCTTTGTGTTTGCCGCCGATAAGTGCGAGCGTGGTGCGCACCGGGCAGTGTGCGGGTTCGGAAACGGGGTTGTCTTTGGAGGAAGGCATACGGAATTTCTATCTAGGTTACTTTTTTGAAAGTATATACCGTAAAGGTACCTTCTTCCCAAAAGAAAGTATTTGATTAGAATCGTTCTCACCATGGGGAGGCGAGGCCTTCTTCGCACAACGGAACTCAATTGCCTAAAAGATGCAGAAACTTCACTTTGATGTCACGGGGATGAGCTGCGCGGCTTGCTCGGCGCGCGTGGAAAAAGCCGTCAAGGCGCTCGACGGCTGCTGTAACGTCACTGTCAACCTTCTCAAAAACGACATGACGCTGGAGCTCGATGACGCCAAGCTCTCGCAGGATGACGTAGTCAAGGCAGTGACGGCGGCCGGTTACGGCGCCAGCCTCCGGGATAACGACTCGAACCCCTCGGGCAAGACCAAGACTCAAAAGAAAAACAGCCAGGCAGAGGTCCTGCAGCAGGAATTGACGGCCACGCGCAAGCGCCTCTACTGGAGCCTCTTTTTCTGCGCGCTTCTGATGGTGATCACGATGCTGCCGATGGTTGGCATCACGTTCTCCTTTTTTGAGGGAGCGCAAAAAGCGCCGGCCTTTGCCTTCTCACAGCTCTTGCTGACGCTGCCGGTGCTGGTGCTCAACAAGAACTTTTTCACGCGCGGCTTCAAGGCGCTTGTGGGGCTTGCGCCCAATATGGATTCATTGGTCGCGCTGGGTGCGACTGCCTCAATGCTCTCGGGCATCGTGTCGCTTTACGTGATGTTATATGCGGCGGGCGCCGGTGATTGGAGCACTGTGAGCCACCACGCTCACAATCTCTACTTCGATTCTGCCGCGATGATTCTGACGCTTATCGGTCTGGGCAAGTATTTTGAAGCCCGAGCAAAAGCGAGAACCACGGACGCCGTCTCGCAGCTCGTAAGCCTTGTACCGGATACGGCACGAGTCATCCGTAACGGCGAGGAAACGGAAGTGCCGGCCGACGAGGTGGCGGTGGGCGATGTCCTCGTGGTGAAAACGGGCGAGCGCATCGCAGTCGACGGCGTGGTGATCGAGGGGCGTGCTCAGGTCGACGAGTCGGCCCTAACCGGAGAAAGTCTGCCGGTCGAAAAAGGGGTGGGCAGCAAGATTTCGGCCGCAACGCTCATGCATTCCGGTCACATTCACGCCAAAGCTACGCGCGTGGGGGCTGACACGACGTTGGCGCAGGTGATTGCTCTGGTGGATGAAGCCACATCATCCAAAGCGCCGGTGGCCCGTCTGGCCGACAAAATCAGCGGTATCTTTGTACCTGTCGTGCTTGTCATCGCTTTGGTGACGGCCTTTGCGTGGATTGCCGTCGGGGCAAGCGTTGAGTTTGCGCTGACGCTTGCCGTGAGCGTTCTTGTAATTTCCTGTCCGTGCGCATTGGGACTTGCAACACCCACGGCCGTGATGGTGGGTACGGGACGGGCGGCGCGTCTTGGCATTCTCTTTAAATCGGCCGAAGCGCTTGAAAAGTGCAGTGGAATCAGCGCCGTGATTTTGGATAAAACCGGCACCGTGACCGAAGGCAAACCTATTGTGACTGACGTGCGTGTATTTGCTTCGCACCTGCGTGAGCGCGACCTTCTGAAACTTGCGGCTTCCGTTGAAGTAAAAAGCGAGCATCCCCTGGCTCAGGCGATCGTCCGAAGCGCACGTGAAAACGAAACGGGACTTTATGAAGCGAAGGACTTCGGCCAGCAGCCGGGCAGCGTTTTTGCAAAGATCAATGGCAAAAACTACTCCATTGGCAACCGTACGCTCGCACAAAACAATGTCGCTATCCTCAAGGAACTCGAAACTTTGTCCGAAGCGGGCAAGACGGCTCTCGTCGTCTGCGAAGACAACGTGCCGGTAGGGATCGTAGCCTGCGCCGATACGATCAAAAGCGACAGCGCTGAGGCTATCCGCGCCTTTAAGGCGGCGGGGCTCCGTGTGATGATGCTTACGGGAGACAACGAGCGCACGGCCAAAGCCATTGCACGAGCCGTCGGAATTGATGAGGTGGTGAGCGAAGTGCTCCCCGCCGACAAGGCCGCTGTTGTCAAACAAACGCAGCAGCAAGGAGCCCGCGTGCTGATGATCGGTGACGGCATCAACGATGCGCCCGCTCTTGCGACGGCTGACGTGGGCATGGCAATCGGTGCGGGGACTGATGTGGCGATCGAATGTGCCGATGTGGTGCTCGTCAACAGCAAACTGACCGATGCGGTGTCGGCCCATGAACTGTCGGGCGCGGTGCTTCGCAACATCAAGCAGAACCTTTTCTGGGCGTTCTTTTACAACGCTATCGGCATTCCCGTGGCAGCCGGCGTCTTCTTTACGACGCTCGGCTGGTCTCTCAACCCTATGATCGGTGCTGCGGCCATGAGCATGAGCTCCGTGTGCGTGGTGACCAACGCGCTGCGTCTGAGACGCTTTAAGCCGACGAGCAGGAATTCCTTATCATCTTTCTCAACCGTTGCTGCGGCCTACGCAGCCTACCAATTGCCTTTGGAGCAAAGGAGTAAAACCATGCAAAAAGTGATCTCGATCGAAGGCATGCACTGCCCGCACTGTTCAGGCGCTGTAACCAAGGCGCTCACAAAGCTTGCCGGCGTGACGAGTGTCGACGTGAGCCTTGAAAAGAAGTGCGCCGTGATCGAATGCGAAGAAACCGTGACCGACGACGTGCTCAAGGCCACGATCACGGATCTTGACTTTAAAGTGACCGGCATCGAAACGAAATAACGGCGTTTTGAATTCCGCAGAAACGATCTCAACGGACGACAGTTCCTCAAAACGACTGCCGTCCGTTTTCGCATCCGTTTCAATCAAGACGCTCAAAGAAAACGCCTCAAATTGCGGTGCAACTTGAGGCGTCTAAAACCTTGGAAAGACTCAGTGTAACTAACCGGCCCAGGTGAGATAGCTGTATGCCGAAAAGACCCCGAGCAGCAATGCTTCGGCTACGATCACCGGAACGAGGGTCTTGAAGAAATCCGCCTTGAAGTAGTCAAGTGACACAATGAGGCACACGTGCGTGGGCGTGATCATCTGACCGCCGACACCGAAAACGAGAGCGACGCCCACGAGATCCAGAGAACCCGCAGGAGCCAGGAGTGCCACGATTGGCATGACGATGGCCACATGGCCCTGAGACATGCCGGTCAGAACGCCGATCAGGAAGCTCAGGCCCGCGATGATGACGGGAGTGGGCAGAGGAGCGGCCTTGAAGCTTTCGACGACCTGACCCAGAACGCCCGTGACGTCAAGCAGCTGGATGAAGAAGAGAATGCAGGTGACGTCGCGCAGCAGCTTCCATTCGATGGCGCCGATGAAGATATCCTTGATTGGAACGGCGCGGTTGGTGCCCATCAGCACGAAGACCATGGCGGCGGCCACCACGCCCATGGAGACGGCTGCACCGATGCCGCCGAAAACCATCAGAAGGAAGACGGCCGCCACGGGCAGAATCGAAAGCCAGAAGTCCATGCGGTTGCGTGCGAGATCAAAGTCCGGGTCTTCACCCATGTTCTGGGCGCGCAGGTCTTCGAACTTCATCGGGCGCACGAACATCAGCCAGCCGATGGCAAACATCAGAGCCGTCACCCAAACAAGGTGAATAATCACGTCGCCCACACCCACGCCCACGATCGAGCAGGCAAGAATCATGCCCGGAATGATGGGACTTGAGAATTCAAAGATGTGACGGAACCAGAAGTTAATCGTTGCCTTCTGTTCTGCCGTGATCGTCATGCCCTTGGAAGCGTTGTCAACGATCGGCGCTGAGAAGCGAGCGCCGCCCACGGAAGGCAACAATCCCAGGAAGGCCGGCATCACCGCCATCGTCACCTTAGTGGAGTGAATCAGGTGGTTGAGGTACTGCACCATGCCCTTGAGGCAGCCACTCTTGCGAAGTTCGATTTCAAGGCACACCACGAAATAGAGAGCAAAGAGCAGGTCGTAGGTGCGCTGCATGGCGAACATTTGCTTGGCGGCTTCACCGAGCAGGGGGATTTCCGGCTTGACGGCGACCCAGATGAGCAGGCCGCCCGCCAGAATGGCCGGACCGATGGGAACTTTCTTGCGAAGCGCCACGATGATGAGGAGCATCGCAAGGGCAAGAACGACAAAGATATTCATGTTCAAAAAAGCCCCGAAGGGCACCGAAAAGCAACAGTAAGGTCGATTGTACGCCTCGTCGGACGGTTTCCGTACTGAGAGGCATTTCTATAGCGCGGCGCTTCTGAGGCCTATTGCGATGGTGTTAGCAAATCGAGGGAAACAAAACGCCCGAGCACGTTGCCGGCGCTCGGGCGGTTGATGCAATGGCTTTCCGTCAGAAGCTGACTCGCTTGGTCGGTACGCCCGCTGCCGTGCGTGTGGCCTCGAAAAAATCCTGCGGGAGGTCGGCAGCGGCCTTGATGTTCATCGGATCGTGTTCGAGGGTCTGCGCAGGCTCAAACATACCGTCAACGTTGAGCGGCTCTGTGCCGTTCATGAGGCCCTCAGGAACGCGCCTGACCTGCGTGCGGGCAAACGTTTCGACAAACGAGCCGCGCTTGGCGATGTTCGCAAAGAGTGTCGCGGGCACATCGCCCAATGCGCTTTCGGCAAAGGTACGGTCAAAGATGCGCGCATGAGTGTTGGTGCTGAAAAGCTCCGCCGGAATCGTGTGCAGCGTCTTGCAGCCCATGAAGGCTTCCGAGAAGTCTTCGACCTGAAGGTTGGCCGTAAAAAGCTGCCGGCTTACGTGTGCCAGGCCGCTTAAGGCAAACACGCCCGTGAACGTCCGCGCGTAGATGAGCGGAAAAAAGAGGGATTCGGGAACTTCGGTTAATGCCGTAAGGCCTGCAAAGGTCCCCGAGAGCGCCACCAGATGCGTGTTGTGCGCAAAAAGCGATGAGACGAGATGCGTCAACTGCCGCGGAGGCTTGATCGGGTTCCAGATGTGGCCCGCCGTGCTGAGCATCCCCGTGGCGTCGTTGTACAAAGCGGGAATGGGCGAGATGATCGCCGTCGTCTGTTCGGGCAGAATGAGCGTGGCGGCGGGCATCGGGCCGCCGAAGTCGATTTCCAGTCGATGCGTGCCCGGCATGGGGTGATATTCAAGCACGGTGCTCGAAATGGGCTCGCGGTGATGATGCGAGGTCTCGCCGTCAAACGTCACAGACACTTGGCGTAGCGACGGAGCGATCGTGTTGCCGGCGGGAATGCGCAGCGTGACGAGACGATCGCGTTTGCCGACGGTGATTTCTGCGACAAACTTGGTCATGCTGCAGTCTCCTGGTTACGGTCAGAGGTTTCGGTTGTCGCCTCACCCGCAAAGCAGTCGTAGCGTGGTAAACGAGGCGAAGCGAGATAACTGGCGGGAAGCGCCTTGAGGCTCTTACAAAAGGCAAACATGCCGTCGGTGCACTTCAAATCGGGGAGCATCGAGACGATGCCGTCGGCGACGTCGGTAAGCTGCACGCAGCCCGCGAAGGCCTGCTCGAGATTGACGATCGTCGGATTGTTGGCAAAGAGATCCTCGGGAATGCTTCTGAGTTCTCGGCGGTCGGCCGCCCAACCGCAGAAGTCGCCCAAGGTTTCGACGGTGCGCGGATGGAAAGCGGGAAGCGCATTGTGTATGGCCGTGACGGCTCTGCCCAAGCGGAAGGGGCGAACCTCTTCGCCTGCCGTATAGTGCAGTTTCACGCGATAGACTCCCGGCTGCGCGTAGGTGTGCGAAAGCGCATCAGTGCTGTTCCAGTCGATGCGCTCGACAGCTCCGTCGCCCCATTCGACGAAAAGGTCGCCCTCGAGCTCCAGATCAATGGGGTAAAAGAGCACGATGGGTTCGGATGAGAGTGGCGCGGCGTGCCAATCGAACTCAAAGCACGGGTCGGCAAGATTGGCGTGCGGGCGAATCCAGCCCGCTTCCTGTCGACGCCCTTTGTCGCACCATGCAAACAGGCGGGGCGCAGCGCCCAGCATGAAGCCTTCCAGGCACACCGGCAAATTCTTCTTGTCGCCGAACGGATTGTCGACGTCTCGCAACGAACTGCAGTGCGCAAAAGTCTCTTCGCACAGCGAAAGAGTGAGCGCGTGACGCAGCAGGCCGTATGGAATGGCCGTAAGTTGGCTGTGGGCAAACGTGCGCGCAAGGCTCTTAAGGGACTTGCATGGAGAAAAGAGCGACACCGGAACGGACTTGAGCGATACCCCCATGAAAGCTTCGTCGAAAAAGGCCAGATTGGGGTTGTTCGCGAGAAAATCCGGGCAAATGAAATTCAATGGCGATCGTCCCGTTTTGGGATTCATCGCAAAAAGCGGCGGCAGGGTGTCCGAGGGTTCGGGACGTCCTTCCGGATCCGATTCGCCCATGGTGAGCGTCGGCAAGGCGGTTGAGACGCTCACTGTCTGATAGGGGAGCTTTTTTAACGGCAAAAAGCCCGAAGGGGTGCTCACTGTCACGGTGCGTTTGCCGTCTTCGGCGTAGCGGTGCGAGCAGCTGCTTGTCGGCATGATGTCCTCGCCCGAAACAATCTCCGCGACGGAGTCGGACGACATTGCGACGTCGGCAACCGTTACGTTGCCGTCTCCCCAGTCGATGCGAATGTCTCCGATGTGCTCGGCAGCAAACTGCGGCACGGCGAAGAACTCGATTGCGATCACTTCATCCTTGGGACAGATGACGGTGAAGACAAAGGGTTGGGGTGAAGAGATGCGAGAGGCGGACATCGTGTTATTCATGAGAAATGACGCGCCCAATTGTACCGCAGCGCTCGTCGGCTCAAGAAAGAGCGCTGCGGCGGATCTCTTGAGACTCAAGGCCGCTTTTCGGGCGGCAGGCTTTCCAACAGCGCGTTGACGATCGTGCGGACGTTTTGAAGCCTCGTGACGGCGTTTTCGGAATTGACCGTCATCTTGAGCCGCGTGAACGTGCCCGGCAACACGCGCAGGTCTCGGCGCTTTTGCAGCAGCGCAAACATCACGGCCGGATCGAACATGGTCTTTTGCGCGAAGGTAAAGACGATGGCCTGTTCGGCCGCATCGATCTTGCGGATGCCAATGGCGGCGCACTCGATGCGCAGACGATGAACAGCCAGAAGCGTCTTTGCGGCAGGCACGGGCATCCCGAAGCGATCCGTGAGATCGTCGGTGCACTCGCCGAGCTCTTCAAGAGTCTGGGCGGCGGCCAATTGCTTGTAAAGCGACAGACGCGTGCCGACATCGGGCACGTAGTCGTCGGGCAGCAATGCCGGCAGATGCAGGTTGATTTCAGTGAGCGTCTCAAAGGGCGAGTCAAAGGTCGGCTCTTCGCCGCGGCGAAGCGAATCGACGGCGCGCTTGAGCATCTGCGTATAGAGCTCAAAGCCCACCTGCGCCATTTCGCCCGATTGTTCGTCACCGAGAACTTCACCCGCGCCTCGGATTTCCAGGTCGTGCATGGAAAGGTAAAAGCCGCTTCCGAGCTCTTCGAGATTTTGGATGGCTTCAAGTCGCCGTTCGGCGTTCTTCGTAATCGCCCCTTCGTCGGGAATGAGCAGGTAGGCGTAGGCCTGATGGTGACTACGTCCGACGCGGCCTCGCAGCTGGTGCAGTTGTGCGAGCCCGAACTTGTCGGCGCGGTGCATGATGATCGTGTTGGCAATCGGTATGTCGATGCCCGTTTCGATGATGGTTGTGCAGACGAGCACATTGAACTCGCGCCGGTAGAACTCGCGCATGACGCGCTCGAGTTCTCGCTCGCTCATTTGGCCGTGGGCAATGCCAATGCGCGCTTCCGGAATCAGCTCTCGGAGCATCTCGGCGCGGGCCTGAATGGTATCCACGTCGTTATGAAGGAAATACACCTGTCCGCCGCGCTTGAGTTCGCGGATGACGGCCTCTCGAATCAGCGCCTTGGATTCGCGCCGCACGAAAGTCTTGATCGCGAGGCGTTTTTGCGGTGCCGTAGCAATCACCGAGAAGTCGCGGATGCCCTCAAGGCTCATCGCCAGCGTTCGGGGAATCGGAGTGGCCGTGAGCGTCAAAACGTCGACTTCCGCGCGCAGGCTCTTTAAGCGTTCCTTCTGTCGAACGCCGAAGCGGTGTTCTTCGTCGATCACAACGAGCCCGAGACGTTTGAATTTGACCGATTCGCTCAAAAGCTTGTGCGTGCCGATGACGACGTCGACCGTGCCGGTTTCAAGACCTTCGATCGTCTGGGCCGTCTGCTTGGAGGTGCGGAAGCGCGAGAGCTCAGCGACTTTCACGGGCCAGGCTGCAAAGCGGTCCTTGAAGGTCTGGGCGTGCTGTTCGGCAAGAAGCGTCGTCGGGCAGAGGATCGCGACCTGTTTGCCGTTCATGACGGCGATGAAGGCAGCGCGCAGGGCCACTTCGGTCTTTCCGAAGCCCACGTCGCCGCATACGAGTCGGTCCATAGGACGGCCCGAGTGCATGTCATTGATGACGGCGGCGATGGCAGCGGCCTGATCGGGCGTTTCCTCAAAGGCAAAGCCTTCGCAGAAAGCCTGATAGTCCGACGATTCCGTTTCAAACGCAAAGCCCTGCTTGGCTTCGCGCATGGCGTAAAGGTGCAGGAGTTCGGCAGCGGTGTCGCGCACTTTCTGCGCCGCCTTTTTGCGGGCCTTTTCCCAGTCGCCGCGCCCGAGGTTGTTGAGCGGCGCGTGCTCGCTGTCGGCACCCGTATAGCGACTGATGAGGTTGAGTTGCGAGACCGGCACGAACAGCTTGGCGTCGTTGGCATAGTCGATGCGTACGAATTCGGCGGGACCTTCTTCGGTGGAGATCGTTTCCAGCCCGTGGTATCGGCCTACGCCGTGGGCGGCGTGCACGACCGGATCGCCCTCGCGCAGTTCGCTCACGTCGCGAATGATCGCTTCGACGTTGGTGGTGCGGCTGTGTCCGCGGCGGCGAATGACCGCTTTCGTGTTGTAGAGCTCGGACTCGGTGACGACCACCAGGCCCGACTCTTCGAGCACAAAGCCGCCCGAGAGCGGCCCTACGGCAATCGAAAGGGGCTCCGTGCCGTTTACGAAAGCCGCAAACGATTCGACGAGTTCCGGTTCGCGCACGCCGTCGCGCAGCAGTTCCTGCAGACGCGCCGCACGACCCGAGCCTGTTGCGACGATAAGAATGCGTTTTTTCTCAATGCGGCACTTTGCGATGAAGTCCTTCAACTTGGCGGCTGGATCCTTAGCCGATCGCTCGATCGTAAGCGGTGTATCGATGCCTGTTTCGGGGGCTTTGAGAGAAATGCGGCCGAAGGGCGCAATGGCATCGAAAAAGTCGTCAGCCTTGTCAAAGAGCTTTTCGGGGGCAAGCGCCGGTCTTTGCGCATCGTGCGAGAGAAACTTGTAGCGCTCCTGCGTTTGACGCATGAAGGCGTCGATGGCGTCTCGCGTTTCACCCAAAGTGATGAATAGCGCATTGTCCGGAAGATAATCGGCAAGCGTTCCCGTCGACTCGAAAAAGAGGGGCAGATAGTATTCGATGCCCGGAGAGCAGATCCCCGAGCCCACGTCAACGTACACCGGGCACTTGTTGGGGTCGCCCGGGAAAGCTGCGCGCCAGGCGGCACGGAACCGATTGCGGGATTCTTCGTCGAAAGCAAATTCGTGACCGGGCAGAATGCGCACGCGATCAACGTTTCCGGTGCTGCGCTGCGAGTCGGGATCGAAACTGCGGATCGCGTCTATCTCGTCGTCAAAGAGGTCTAGACGAAGCGGGGCTTCGGCGCCCATCGGAAAGATGTCGACGATGCCGCCGCGCACGGCGAATTCGCCCGGAGCCATCGTCTGCTCGACGCGCCCGTAGCCGGCTGCCACCAGGTCGGCCTCAAGCTTGGCGATGCTGATGGTCTGTCCTTTGCGAAAGAAAAATGTGTTGCCAGCGACGTAGGATTTCGGTGCAAAGCGCTGCGCAGCGGTGCTCGCGGCCGCAACGAGAACGTCCGGGCGAGCAGGCAGATCGTCGCTTGTGAGGTTGTAGAGGGTCTCCAAGCGTTCGCTGACCAAATCCGCATGCGGACTCATCGTGTCGTAGGGGAGCGTCTCCCAATCGGGGAGGCTTGAGACTTTGAGCGAGGGGTCGAGCCAGGCGATTTCCTGATTGAGACGAGCGACGTCAAACGCGTTGGCGCAAATTAAAACCGCCATCCGTTTTTGACTGCGGGCCAGTTCAATGAGGGCCGTGAGAGCAGCCGAACGATTGCCGCCCGACGCGGTCGTCGTCTTGAGGCGCCGAGTGGCAGCGGCCAGCTGCGTATCGTTAAGAGAAGAGGCGAGAACGGACAAAACGTCTGACATCGGATGAGCAAAAAAAGGTACCCACAATGTGCGCAATTGTACGGTAGAGATGCGGCAGCGTCCGTCAAAACAAAAGAGCCGGAGAGAACACTCACCGGCCTTTTTCCGAAAGGAGGCTACATCGTTTTCTGACCGACGAGCTTTTGCAGGTGCGGCGGAAGCTTCCCGGTGTTTTCAATGATGTCGGCAAAGGCGGCGTCGGCGCTTTCGGCTTCGTCCGTGCGCATGGCTTCTTCCACGCAGCACAATGCCGACTCGATTTTGAGCGCCTCTTCTTGGGATACGGTGCGAAGAATCGTGCCGCGGAAAACCAAAACCAGATCGCCGACCGCCGGCATTTCATCGGCGAAGGAAGCATTGGCGATCTCCGTGCGTCCGGGACGCGTTACGACGACGTCGCTGTCGCTTCGCACTTCCAGAACACGCATGGGAACGGCGATGCACATGTTTTGGTCTCCTTATTGAAATTTGGGAAAGAAGCGGACGTCGCCCTCTCGCGGTGCCTCTTCTTCGGAGGGGCGTTGTGTTTCGTAGTCGCGTTTGTTCAGTGACGCGTCGCCCAGAGGGGAAACCTTTTCTCCTTCGGGACGGACCGCAACGGCATAACCCCAGTCCGTAAGCACGTTTTTGGCCATTTCGACGGCTTGATCGAGCGCCGCTTCGCAGGCGGGCGTGAGCGAGCCGCCGTAGTCCTGCAGAATTTCGGGCTGAATGGCGACCACGGCGATGCGCTCGGGAGCATGGCCTTGCAGTTCGGCAAGTGCGAGCACTTCATTCATGCCGGTCTGGTGCGGGGAGATTTTCGTGGCCGACCAGAACTTCACCTCGTCGCCCGTCAAAAGCTTGAGAGTGCCGGGTTTTTCCTGCAGATCGGCGCAGTCAAAAAGCAGCAGATCCTTAGTGGCGCCGATGAGTTCGAGAAGATACATACCGAGCGTGCCGCCGTCGGCCACCTTCGTCCTTTCGGGAAGCTTGTAGCGGGCGTTGAATGCTTCAACGGCGCGAACGCCGAAGCCTTCGTCGGCCCAGAGGATGTTTCCGACGCCCAAAACGAGCACGTCGGTCGGTTCAAAAAGATCGAATCCGGGAACGGTCTGCATGCGAAAACCTTGACAAATAGAACTGGTAGGACAGTAGCCTCCGGCCAAACAACGCCTTACCAATTGTGCGCGAAAGCGCCCCTTTATTCCTCAGTCGTTAGTCGAAAACGACATACTTCGGCCGACCTACACCGCGCACAAAAAGAAACGGACCGCAGTCGCCTGCAGTCCGTCGGATGCGGCAGCCCCGCAGGGCTGCCTGGGTTGAGTTACGGTCAGTGTTCTTCGCCGCCGTGCTTGAACATTCTCAAGCCGCTCGTCATCGAGCTGATGGTGGTGGCACCGCCCATGACGTCTTCACGGAAGCTCATGTAGATGTGAGCAATCGAGAAGAGGATGAAGATGTACATGAACGCGTGGTGCGTGGTGCGCACGGCCTGGCTGTCGCCAAAGAGCACGAACACCCATTCGAACCAGGCGTACCAGCCGGCGTCGGCACCCCAGGCCTGAGCGTAGAGCGCGAGCCCAGTGATGATGATCACGATGCTGCCCAGAGTGAACATGAAGAACATAGCGCACTGAGCAAGCGGGTTGTGCCCGGCGTACTCGGGGGAGGTTTTTCTCAGGAACAGGTAGTACTTGACCTGCTCAAAGAGCATCTTCCACCACTTGAGGCTCCAGAGCGGCGGCACGAGGATCATGCGCGAGTATTTGTTGCCGACGATGCCCCAGTACAGTCGCCAGATAAAGATGACCGTAAAGATCATGCCGGCGGCAAAGTGCGCAAGCCGAATGTATGCGAAGTCATACGTTGCCCAGGTGTCGCCCAGGTTTGCCACCAGAGGAGCTCCGATGAGAAAACCCGTGACGATCATCACCGCCATGCACACGGCCATCGCCCAGTGCCAGATTCGCACGGGCGCTTCCCACACGTACAGCGGGTGCGTTCCTGCCGAAACGTCAACTTCATAGGTGACGGGATCGATTTTCATAAACGTACCTTCAATCTGTTGGTCCGACGGGCGGCAAAGCGATTTTGCCGCTCGTCCGGACTTGGCGCATCAATATCCGGATCAGCGAACCTTGACGCTCACGAGCTCTTCGCCCTTGTTGTCCAGCACGTGTGTTGCACAGGCCAGGCACGGGTCAAACGAGTGGATCGTGCGGATGATTTCAAGCGGTTCTTCGGGCTTGGCAAGCTTGGTGCCGATGAGCGAAGACTCAAAGGCGCCGTGGTTGCCTTCCGTGTCGCGCGGACTGGCGTTCCACGTCGTCGGGACGACGGCCTGCCAGTTGGCGATCTTGCCGTTGTCGATGACGCAGTAGTGTGCCAGTGCGCCGCGGGGTGCTTCGCACGCACCCACGCCCTTGCACTGCTTGGGCCAGGTCTTGGGTTCCCAGAATTCCATGTTGGCGGCAGCTTCGTCGCCGGCACGGATGTTGGCGATCAGATCGTCGACGTACTTCACCATCATGTCGGCCATGAAGCTTGCTTCGAGCGCGCGGGCGGCGTGGCGGCCGAGCGTCGAGAACATGGCTTCGAGCGGAAGGTTGAGTTCCTTCAAAGTGGCCAGTGCCGGATCCTTGTACTGCGGCATGTTCTTGACGACACCCATGACCACTCGGGCAAGCGGTCCGACTTCCATCATGTGGCCCTTCCAGCGCGGGCTCTTCACCCACGTGTACTTGCCGTTCTGGGAAATCCAGTTGTACTTCTGCGGCGTGCCGTCGGAGTCCGGGGCAAAGCCGAAGGCGTGGTCGGTGACGCCGTCCCAAGGATGCAGACCCTTCTTGTCGCCCGGGTACTTGTACCACGAGTGATCGACGAATTCCTGAATTTCGTCCGGGTTGCGCAGGTCGACCGGATGCACTTCGTTGAGTTTTCCGTCGATGATTGCGCCCATCGGCATCATCAGGCTCTTGTCGCTCCATTCGTTGGGGATTTCGGGGAAGTCGCCGTAGCAAAGGAGGTTCTTGGAGCTGATGCCGCCGCCGATCTTGAACCATTCCGGATACATGCTCGCAATCGCCTTGACGTCGGGAATGTAGACGTTGTTGACGATGTCCACGCACGCCTTGGCGATGTCACGCATGTAGTTCATGCTCACTTCGTTGACCATGACGCCTGCGGCGCCCGTGTCGTGCATGTTGATCGGGCAGGCGACGCCGCCCACGAGGTAGTTCGGATGCGGGTTCTTGCCGCCGAGGATGGTGTGGATCTTGATGATTTCCTTGTGGAAGTCGAGCACTTCAAGGTAGTGCGCGACGGCAAGGAGGTTGACGGCCGGCGGCAGCTTCATGGCCGGGTGTCCCCAATAGCCGTTCTTGAAGATGGAGAGCTGGCCGCTTTCGACGAATTTCTTCAGACGCGCCTGTACGTCACGGAAGTAGCCTGCGGTCGCCAGATGGTGATGCGGGCTGATCTTCTGCTGAATTTCGCTCGTTTCGCGCGGATCGGCCGACAGAGCGCTCACCACGTCGACCCAGTCCAGAGCCGAGAGCTGATAGAAGTGCACCAGATGGTCCTGTACGTACAGGGTTGCATTCATCAGGTTGCGGATGATGTTGGCGTTCTTCGGGATCTTGATGCCGATGGCGTCTTCGACGGCGCGCACGGCTGCAAGCGCGTGAATGCCGGTGCAGACGCCGCAGATGCGTTCGACGAACGCCCAGGCGTCGCGCGGATCGCGCCCCTTGAGAATCACTTCGAGACCGCGCCACATCGTGCCGGTGCTCATCGCGTCGGTGATGACGCCGTTGGCGTCGATTTCTGCCTGCACGCGCAGATGACCTTCGATGCGGGTGACGGGGTCAACGACAACGCGGCGGGTGTTCTGGCTGTTGCTCATTCTTTACCTCCGATGTCCTTGTTGGTCTTGGCGCGGGCTTGGGCAACCGCGCTCATGGCTGCGTGCGCTGCGGCGGCCACGCCGACGACGGCAACGGTGGCGATGCCGACCTTGTCGACCGTGGCTTCGACGCCACCCCAGCCCGGAGGCAGGATGTCGGGTTCGTGGTTGTAGAAGCTGCCCTTGTCAAAGAAGTTGTTTTCCGAGCAGCCGATGCAGCCGTGGCCGGACTTGACGGGCCAGGACAGACCTTCGTTCCATTCGACCGTCGAGCAGGCGTTATAGGTGGTCGGGCCCTTGCAGCCGACTTTGTACAGGCAATAGCCGAGCTTGGCGCCTTCGTCGTCGAACTTTTCAACGAACTGACCGGCGTCGAAGTGGGCGCGGCGATAGCACTTGTCGTGAATGCGCTGGCCGTAGAACATCTTCGGACGGCCGAGGCGATCCAGAGGCGGCAGACGGTCGTAGGTGAGGATATAGGTGATGACGGCGGTCATCACTTCGGGAATCGGCGGGCAGCCCGGAACGAGAACGACGGGCTTGTCGGTGATCACTTCGGTGATCGGCACCGATTTCGTGGGATTGGGTTTGGCGGCCTGCACGCAGCCCCAGGCGGCGCAGGAACCCCAGCCGATAACGGCCTTGGCGTCGTGGCAGACGTGCTTGATCTTGTTCAGGAACGTTTCGCCGCCCGGAATGCAGAAGACGCCATCCTGGCCGAGCGGGATGTTGCCTTCCACGGCAACGATGTAGTTGCCCTTGTACTTTTCGATGGTGTCGGCCAGGGCGCTTTCTGCCTGGTGGCCGGCGGCGGCCATGATCGTGTCGTCGTAGTCGAGACTGATCAGATCCATCACCATGTTGGCGGCGATGGGGTTATAGCTGCGGATGAACGATTCCGTGCAGCAGGTGCATTCGAGACCGTGCAGCCAAACGACCGGCGTGCGGGGTTTGGTCTTCATGGCCTGAGCAATTTCCTGTGCGCCGGCGCTTCCGAGCCCGAGGCTTGCGGCCGTGAGCGAGCAGAACTGCAAGAAGCTTCTGCGGCTGATGCCTTGGCGTCGTAACGCTTCATATTGCGTTTCAAACATAGGCTTTCTCCTTTCGGTGAAGGGGCGATTCAGTTTTAATTCGAATCTCGTACCGAGAGCTTCAAGAGGTTTTTTAAACAAATAATCCCCCTGAGGCTTTGTAAGGATGCTATCGGGGCACCTTGAGAAAACCTATACGCCGAAAGTACTTTATCTCATACGGCAGGACTACTATCCTTCCAACGACCGTGTTTGGTTACACCTCGCGACGACGAGTATTAGATCGAAAGTACAAGGCAGAAATGAGGAAACTGAGAGCGGAGACTAACCATAATGGTGGAGAGCAAATCGGCCCGAGCAAAAACAAACGCCCGCTCAAGAAAGAGGCGGGCGTTTGAGATTGAGCCGTTCGGAAAATTATTTCGACTTCGCTTTAGTTTTCGTCTGATCGCTGATCTTGGCGTTCTTGATCAGATTGTCGATGTAGCTCTGCACGCGCTGCTGGTTCAGAAGCTGACGCAGAGCGGGGCTTTCGGCCTGATAGTTCACGAAGCGCTGTGCGGGACGAACACCCTCGAGCTTCACGACGTGCCAGCCTAGCTGCGTCTTGATGGGCTTCTTGGCGATCTGGCCAGGCTTGAGGTCCTTGAAGCTATCGGCGAATTCCTTGTCGAACATATTGGGCGAGGTCCAATCGATCAGGCCGCCCATGGCGCGGTTTTGTGCCGTGTCCTTGGAGTTTTCGCGAGCGATGCGGTCAAAGTCTCCGCCTTTCCTGACGCGGGCCAGAAGATCCTTGGCGGTCTTTTCGTCTTCAACGAGGATGTGGCGCACGGACACTTCGGTCTTGCCCCAGCGTTTCTGTTCCTTTTCAAAGAGAGCCTTGACTTCTTCTTCCTTGACGGGGTTCTTCGCGAGCCAATCGTTGATGACGGTGCTCATCAAAATGTTCTTGGTGGCATTGTCGATCATGCGCTGAACATCATCGCGTTCCGAAATTTTGGCTTTGCGAGCTTCTTGCAGCAACAGTGCGTCGCGGGTCAGCAGATGGCGGACCTGCGTTTCAAGTTGCGGCGTGCGTTCTTGTCCCCGAGAGGTGTAGACGCGGATAAGTTCTTCTTGCTGAGCCTTGGTGATCGTCTGGCCGTTAACGGTGAAGTTGGAGGTCGCGGCCATGGCGCCGGCGGCGGTCAGGATGGCGGCGCAGCCGACAGCGAAATGTTTGATAGCCATAGAAGAATGTTCCTTCGTTGGTAAAACGAAAATAAAGTCCGATTATTTTTCCAAAGATGGTGAATTTTTGGCGATCCAAAACCCCATGCCAATTGTAAAAATCAGTGTCAACCCCATCAGACCGAATAACTTGAAGTTCACCCATGTGTCGGTCGAACAAGTGTATGCCACAGCAAGATTGATGATGCCGACGATGGCGAAAAAGGCAATCCAGGCTTTCTGCAGCGTATTCCAGGCGGCGTCTTTCATTACGATTTCCGCGGTCGACAAAAGCTTGCGGATGTAGTTGCGGCCGGTGCACTGCGCAAATAGAAGAATGCCGCCGAAAATCCAGTAGAGAATGCTCGGTTTCCACTTGATGAACATCTCGTTTTGCAACCAGATCGTAAGAGAACCGAAGACGACGATCACCGCAAGCGAAATCCACAGCATCGGTTCAGGTTTTTTGCCGCGGGCGAACACGATCGCGATTTGAATGAAGGTGGAAATGATGGCTACGAGCGTGGCCAGCATGACGGGGGCGTGTTCCGGGCCGGTGCCGCCGGTGATTGCGGTCAGAATGTCGGCTGCCGTCTGCGGATCGGATTCGCCGAACTTGAACGCTCCGAAAAACAGAATGATGGGGAAAAGGTCGAAAAATAATTTCACGGCGGTTTCTTCGATAAGCGGATGGAAAAGCCGGACAGAGCATAAGCCGGCCGTTTTTTCAGTTCGGCCATTATAAGGTCGGAGAAAGACGCCCTGGATTCGTGGACATCTGAGGACAGCTTGCGTAACATTTTCGAACTTTTGTTGCCCTCTTACACGGATTTGACGCGTACGGAGCTATAGATTTGTGACTATTGTGCTTGTTCTCGGACTGCCGAATGAGCCGAATCTTTGGAAAACCGCACGCTCGTATGAGTGCACAGATTGGATTTCTAACATATGAATCAAGGACTTAAATACGTACTTATGACTTCAGCAGCAGTCACTGCAATGTCGGCCTGCGCTGCGGGCCTCAAGCCCGTGCATACGGTCGAAGGCATCAAGAGCTACGAACTCGACAACGGTCTGCAGATCGTTCTTTTTGCCGATCAGAGCAAGCCCACGGCCACGGTCAACACAACCTACCTCGTCGGCAGCCGTATGGAAAACTACGGCGAAACCGGCATGGCCCATCTTCTTGAACACCTGATGTTCAAGGGCAGCAAGAACTATCCCGATCCCACCAAGGAATTCACGCGCCGCGGTTTTCGCATGAACGGCACGACGTGGCTCGACCGCACGAACTACTTCGTGAGCTTTACCGCCAACGACGACAACATGAAGTGGGCGCTCGGCTGGAGTGCCGACGCGATGACCAATTCCTTCATCGCCAAGAAGGACCTCGACACCGAAATGACCGTCGTGCGAAACGAGTACGAAATGGGAGAAAACAAGCCCATCTCCGTGATGCTCAAGCGCATGCAGTCCGTGCTCTACGATTGGCACGCCTATGGCCGCAGCACGATCGGGGCGCGCAGCGATATTGAAAATGTGCCCATTGAAAATCTGCAGGCGTTCTATCGCAAGTGGTATCAGCCCGATAACGCCGTGCTGACGGTTTCCGGCAAGTTCGACGAAGCCAAGGTTCTCGAATGGATCCAGGAGACGTTCGGCAAGATCAAGCGCCCGGACCGCGTGCTGCCGAAGGCCTGGACGATTGAGCCCGTTGCCGATGGTCCGCGCACCTTCGAAATCCGCCGCCCTGGTGAAACCCAGCTTGTTGCGGTGGGCTACCGCGTGCCTTCGGCTCTTGCCCAAGACACCAATGCGGTGGAAACGGCAACCGACATTCTTGCCGATTCCCCGCGCGGACGACTTTACAAGGCGCTCGTTGAAACCGGCATGGCCACGCAGGTCTTCGGCTGGCCCATGTCCACGCGCGATCCGGGCTTCGTGATGTTCGGCGCCATGGTGAAAAAGGGCGACGACATCGAATCGGTGAAAAATAAGCTCATCGAAACCATTGAACTTTCGTTTGCGAAGAAGCCTGCCACCGACGAGGAGGTGGGTACGAGTCTGTCCGAGGCTGCCGTCGACTACGATCGCGCGCTTTCGGATCCCGAGGGCTTTGCGATTGACCTTTCGGACTACATCGCTCTGGGTGACTGGCGACTCTTCTTTGCCGATCGCGACGCTACGGCCAAGGTGACGCCTGCGGACGTCAACACCGCTGCAGCAACCTACTTCGTGCGCGACAACCGTGTGGTCGGCCTCTTCATTCCGGACGATCATCCCAAGCGCGCGCCCTACATGACGACTCCTGACGTCAAGGACGTGATCGCCAAGGCGACCTTCAAGGAAGAGGGCGATCAGGCCGAAGCCTTTGATGCGAGCCAGGCCAATATCGATGCGCGCACCGAACGCCTGCGCATCGGCGGACTTGAAGTTGCGTTGCTGCCCAAAAAGACGCGCGGCCGCACCGTGACCGTCTTGACGAACGTGCAGTGGGGCAATCTCGAAAGCAACCGCGGCAAGGCGGCTCTGAACACGCTTGTTCTGCCGATGCTCTCGCGCGGTGCCGAGGGGATGGATCGTAAGGCCATTGCCGACGCCTGCACCGAACTCAAGGTCCAGGGCGACGTGATGGGGTACACGACAACGGCAGACAACCTGGTCGCCACGATCGAACTCTTCGGTAAGCTCATCGAAAAGAGCACGTTCCCTGAAAAGGAAGTCAAGCAGCTCGTCAAGCAGATGACGGCGATGATGGAGGCCAAGAGCGACGATCCGGTCTACATGGCTCGCGAAGCTTTAAAGAAGCACTTCCGCACCTATCCGGCAGGTGATCCCCGCAACGCTTCGCTCAACGAAGAGATGCTTGCGGCCTTCAAGAGCCTCACTCGCGACGAACTCTACGATTGGTATAAGACCGCCGTGAGCACCGAGCACGGTGCGATTGCAATTGTCGGCGAATTCGATCCGGCTGCCGTCAAGGCTGCTTTGCAAAAGGCTTACGCCAACGGCAAGAAGGTTGACAAGGCGTATGCATTTGAGCGCTACTACAGCGAATTCAAGCCCGTGGCGGCCGAGCGCATTGTGATTGACGCCCCGAGCAAGGAAAACGCCGTGATCTTCGCGCGCGTTGATTTTGAGGGCAACGTCAACGACGATGACGCGGCGGCTCTCGTTGTCGCCGACTGGATTCTGGGCGGCGGTACGGGTCTTTCGAACCGCCTGGTCGATCGTCTGCGTCAGAAGGAAGGTCTTTCTTACGGCGTGGGCTCTCACGTGAAACTGCCGCAGTTCGGCAACCGCTCGAGTTGGATGATGTCCGCAATCGTCGCACCGCAGAATTTGCCCAAGGCTGAAGCCTGCGCCAAGGAAGAGATTGCGCGCGCCGTCAAGGACGGCTTTACCGAGCAGGAAGTTAAGGAAGCCGTCAAGGGCATCCTCGACTCCCGCGCCGTCAATCGCGCTCAGGACGACTACCTCGCCCAGAGTTGGCTGCAGTTCATGGAAGCCGGCAAGACGTTTGCTTTCAGCAAGCAGTTTGAGGAAAGGATTGCCGCCGTGACGGTTGACTCTGTCAACGCCGCTCTGCGCCGCATGGTGGTGCCGGAAAACGTGACCTGGATTCTTTCGGGTGACCTCGCCAAGGCCGGTCTGAAGAAGTAACCAAAAAAAATCCAAACGCAACCGAAAGGCAGTGCTCGATTCCATAAGTCGGCGCTGCCTTTTTCGTCAGTGGTCGCGCAGGAAGGCTTCTCCTTCAGGAGTCAGTTCAATGCCCGCAGCCTTAATGCTCGCAGCGATCTCGCGCGTGCATTCGAATACGGCGGGATCAATGCGCCCGGCGGCTTTGGGCCAGAAGACATAGAAGGGGATCGTGAGCGGCTCCTTGAGCTCGATGAGCTTGCAGTCGTTGGAGACACTCTTGGCGGCAAGTCGATCGGTGAAGTGAACGCCGACATTGCGCTTGACGAAGCGAAGCGCGACTTGTGTGGAAGACACTTCGGCCGCGATGCGCGCATGAGCGGGCATCAGGCGACGTGCGTGTTCCTGTTCGAGCGTATCGCGCGAAAGAATCACGAATTCTGCTTCACGACAATCTTCCTGTCCGATGGTGTCATACCTTGCGATCGGGTGCTGACGGCTGGCGACCAGACAAAACGGCAGGTGAGCAAGCGCTGTTTTTTCCAAATCATCGTGGCTGCTCAAGAGTGTTCCGAACCCTACATCAAACGGGTGGGAGTATTTGGAGTAGTGAATATCGCGACTGGCATGCACGTCCATTGTCACTCTCAGCGTTTCTTCGTGGCGTTTCATGATGGTGACAACGGCCGGAATGATGACATCCGAGCAATGGCGGGCAAGTACTGCGATACGCAGTGTTTTTTTGCGGTCGCGCTCTCTTGAATAATCTTCGAGACGTTGCCAGGCGCGCATTGATTCCATGGCCACCCGATAAAAATCTGCGCCATCTTCGGTAAGAGTGAGCGCTTTTCCCGAACGATCAAACAGCGCAAATCCAAGCCGTTCTTCGAGCTGAGAAATCACGCGGCTTGCGGCGGAAGCCGAAAGCGCGATCTTGTCGGCGGCCGCAAGCAGACTTCCGGATTCGACAACGGCGCAGAAGAGTCGGACGGATTTCGATTTGAGTTCCATGGCGAAAGACCGAAAACAGATTGAAATCAAATGGTTACAGCAATATATTGCAGAAAAGGAAACAAAGTCTGCAATATTTGCACTTTACGAAATATAGCAAATCATTCACAATGCGCATCAACACAGACACGACGCCGGTCTTTCACTCGAGCAAGAGACGGCTTGCGAAAGACCTGGTCGGCGGATCTCCTGTATAGAGAAGGTAGGGCCGGTCGGGCAACTGATCGGCCCTGATTTTTGCGGGAGTCCGGAGGTCCGCTGTCGACGACAAGAATAATCCTGCACACGCATTTCAGGAGTCACAGCCGTGAGCATCCCTTACGATCCGCGCTCGACGCGCGCAGAAGAGTTCATCAACGACGAGGAAGTTCTTGCTTCTCTGGCCTACGGTGAAGAAAACAAGAATAACGCAGCCCTGATTGATCAGCTGCTCGACAAGGTGATGACCTTCAAGGGGCTTACTCACCGCGAAGCGGCCGTGTTGCTTGCCAACGATGATCCGGAAGTCACCAAGCGCATTTTCGATGCCGCCATTAAGGTGAAGGAACACATCTACGGCAAGCGCATCGTGCTTTTTGCGCCGCTCTACCTCTCCAACTACTGCATCAACGGCTGCACATACTGCCCGTATCACGCTAAGAACAAGCACATCGTGCGCAAGAAGCTCACGATGGAGGAAATCGAGCGTGAAGTGATTGCACTGCAGGACCTCGGTCACAAGCGCCTGCTTCTCGAAGCGGGCGAACACCCGAAGTACAACCCGATCGAATACATCCTTGACGCCATCAAGACGATTTATTCGATCAAGCACAAGAACGGCGCCATCCGCCGCGTCAACGTCAACATCGCGGCAACGACCGTAGAAAACTACAAGAAGCTGCACGACGCCCAGATCGGTACCTATCAACTCTTCCAGGAAACGTATCACAAGCCGACCTACGAAGAGCTGCACCCGAAGGGACCGAAGTCCGACTATTGCTATCACACGGAGGCGCACGACCGCGCCATGCAGGCCGGTATCGACGACGTGGGTCTCGGCGTTCTCTTCGGACTTAATCTCTATCGCTACGATCTCATTGCGCTCCTGATGCACGCCGAACACTTGGAAGCCACATACGGCTGCGGTCCGCACACGATCTCCGTGCCCCGCATCTGCCCGGCCGACGACATCGATCCGGCAACGTTCTCCAACGCGGTGCCCGACGACGTGTTCCTTAAGGTCGTGGCTTTGATCCGTCTGTCCGTGCCTTATACCGGCATGATCATGTCGACGCGTGAAAGCGCGCGCATCCGTACCGAAGCGCTCAAGCTCGGCGTGTCGCAGATTTCGGGCGGCTCTCGCACGTCCGTGGGCGGCTACACGATCAAGGACATCACCAAAATCGAAAACACGGCACAGTTCGACACGAGCGACCGCCGCAGCCTCGATGAAGTGGTGCATTGGCTCCTGGACAACCACTATCTGCCGAGCTTCTGCACGGCGTGCTACCGCGCCGGCCGCACGGGCGACCGCTTCATGGAATTTGCCAAGGACGGCTCCATTGCCCGCTACTGCCAGGCCAACGCCGTGATGACGATGAAGGAATATCTGTGCGATTACGCGAGCCCCGCCACGAAGGAAGCTGGTGAACGCGTGATTGCCAACGAAATTCCGAAGATCTGTCACGAGAAGATGCGCATTGCCTGCGAAAAACGCATCATTCGCATCGAAGAAGGCGAACGTGACTTCCGCTTCTAACCTGTCGACTTCCTAGCAAAACGCCGCCCGAGGATGACTTCTTCCGGCGGCTTTTGATTTTTATGAATGTCACAATCAGATCCCTTTTTACTTAAAACCTTAACAGTGTTAAGCTTAACGGTGTTAAGATTTTGTGGAATCTCAGAAAATGAAAGGTATCGATCGTGAAATTCTTCGGCAGAAAGGACGAAATCCGGACACTCCAACGACAACTTGAGCTGTGTGAAAAAAGAAAATGCGCCCGCATGGCCGTTGTAACGGGACGCAGGAGAGTCGGCAAAACGAAGCTTATCCTCAAGGCATTGGAAGGCCGCAAGGTGCCTTTTGCCTACTGCTTTGTGCCGCGCGTCACCTCTGAGGCCCAGCTCTCTGCGCATATCATTGCAATGCTCTCTGAGCAGCTCGCGATCAGATTCCCGCCTACGCTCACAAGTTTGGCCGAAACGGTGGGCTATGTTCTTGAGCTTTCGAAGACGAGGCCCATGGTGCTCGTCATTGATGAGTGCCAGGAGATTGACGGCTTTGCTCCTGCCTTTTGGTCGCAATTGCAGAAAGTGTGGGATTTGGGCAAGAACGAAGCCCGATTGCTGCTGGTGATGAGCGGCTCCTTGCAGTCGAGCCTGGAGCGTATCTTCGGCAGCAGAAGTGAACCGTTGTACGGCCGTTGCGATGTGTTGATGACCCTGCAGCCGTTCTCAACAAGTTTGATGCGAGAGATTTTTCTGCACGAGTCTTCGAACGCGGAGGCAGCGGATTTCCTGATGCTTTATGCCGTCACGGGCGGCGTTGCTCGCTACGTGGAATACTTCGCCGACAATGAAGCGATGACGTGCGAAGCCATGTTGCGGCTTATCTTCTCAAACGACGGCAGCTGGTTTCGCTCGGAAGGCAATGTGATGCTTGCCAACGAGTTTCGAGTCTCTTCTTCGATTTACCTTGAAATCTTGCAGAAAATTGCCTCAGGTTCCACGAAACGCTCTGAGATTCAAGACAAAATCGCGCAGGATGTGTCGGCATATATCAAGAGACTCGGGGAACTCTTCGGCATTGTTCAGCGAGTGAGTCCTCTTCTCGGAGAAAACCGATCGCGGCAGATACGCTATCGCATCGCGGATCCGTACTTTCGATTCTGGTTGCGTTTCATCTCGACGGCGCAAATGCAGGCGCTTGCCGAAGCCGGGCAATGGGAACGCATGATTGGGCTTACTAAAGCCGGATTGCCGACATTTATGGGACGCAGTCTGGAACATTGGTTTGTCCGCTCAACGCTCGAAAGCGGTCAGTGGGATCAAGTCGGCAGCTGGTGGGATCGGAAAGGTCAAAACGAAATTGATCTGATCGCGATTGATCGAGAAGCCAAGCGCCTTTTGATCGGTGAGGTGAAAACCAATCCGCAGAAATTGGATGAGACAAAGCTGCGCGGCAAGGTACAAGTTTTTCTTCAGGAGCAGAAACTGTCGGACTATTCCGTTGAGCTCCGAGGATTCTCTGTTCAAGACATGTTCGGTGCCTGAATTTGCAGCGATACTGTCTAATATGTCGTTCCGACAAACAAAGCGCCGCCCGAGGAAAGGCTCTTCAGGCGGCGTTTGCGCGTTCAGGCGTCTGACCGGATTAGATCAGGATGCCGAGTTCCTTCTTGAAGCGGGCCACGATGGGAGCCATCTTTTCGGGTTCGGCCATCAAAAGCGGATCAACGAGAACGTCGGCCTGTTCCGGCGTCATCAGTTTCAGTTCGATCACGGCTTGTTTGACATCGCAGCCCTTTTCTTCACAGTAGTGGGCAACGCGCACGCCTTCCGGATAGCCGAATGTGGCAGCTACAACCGTACTCAGCGCAATCGATTCCAGAGCTTCTGTCTTACAGCGGGCGACATTGGCCGTGATGCCCTCAACGCAGTGTTCACGCAAAATCGGAATTTCGGCTCCGAGGATCTGCATGTTTTCAAAGAGGCACTTGTAGAAGGTTGCATCCCAGACGTTGAGGTCGAGCTCGCCTTCGTCGACGGCCATGGTGATGGCCACGTCGTTGCCGCAGACCTGATGAGCAATCTGAATGACCATCTTGCGGTTGAAGTCATGCGAGAACAGATGCTCGAAGAATTCAAAAACGCGGCGCCGGGCTTGGAGCAATTTGTGCGGCTTTGACACTGACTATACCGGTCGACTCTTCACCGGAAGGCTGACCTTAATCGCATCAGGCTTAACGACGTTAAGGTGATGCAACAACGTCGGCTCGATTCAAAAAAACTGCCTGCAGTTTTTACCGCAGGCAGTTCGTTAATCTAACAGAATCGGCCGAATTATTACTTCTCGACCTTGGTCTCGCGCATCTGCATGAGCGTGGCGTAGGCGGGCTGCAGATCGGTCTTCACAAGTTTCGTCTTGAGATCGAAAAGCTTGCGGTAAAGCGTCGAGTTATCGGCGTTGGGCGTGTACTCGGCGTCCTTGATGATCGTCTTTTCCAAAAGCGGACGCACATCTTCAATGTGACCGGCTGCCTTGGCAGCAAACACGCAGTTCGTCACCACGGCGCCGCCCGCATTGCGGTAGCGAACAACTGTTGCGTTCAACATATCAGCCTTGATCTGATTCCAGAGAGAATCGCGGCTGCCGCCTTCCGTGACGGTGATGCGGTTAAGGTCCACGCCTGCCGCACGATAGGTGTCCGTGATTTCCATGTAGTCGTAGCCGATGGCTTCCAGAACGGCGCGCCACTGCACGAACTGATCGTCGTCCAGGGTCATGTTGAGGAACATGCCGCTGGCGCCCTTGAATTCGCCGGTGCCGCCGGTGAGGTAGGGGAGGAAAACCACGCCGTTGCTGCCTGCGGGCACTTCTTCGGCCTTTTCCGACAACACGCGGTAGTAGCTCGAGTCGTCAGCCTTCTGGCAAATGTTGTCCTTGAACCAGCGCAGCGACAAACCGCCCGTACGGATGAAGCCCCAGTAAAAGTATGTGTTTTCGAGCGTGCCGCTGTTAAAGATCAGGCCCGAGCCCTTCTTGGAGAGTTCCGGAACGATGCCTTTGGTGGACACGCAGAACATGGCGCAGGTGCCAGCCACGTCCACGCCCTGACCGGCTTCGAAAACGCCTGAGCCCAGCATCGACTGCATCGTGTCGCCTGCGCCAGCGCAGACAGGAGTGCCCGCAACGAGCCCCGTGCGCGCGGCCATTTCTTCGCTCACACCGCCCACAATGTCCCAGGGCTTGAGAATGCGGGGCATGTACTTCTTGTCGATGCCCAGGATGTCGAGCTGCTCGTCGGACCATTCCTTCTTTTCGACCTTGTAGCCGAGACCCCAGCCTGACATCGCACCCCAGTCGATGAAGGCGTCTTCGCCCTTGAGGCCTGCGAGGTTCATAAGGATGTAGGGAGCGTTATGCACGAATTTCACGCCCTTCTTGCGGAAGTCTTCGCTGTTGGCGAGGAACCAGCGGGCAAACATGGCCGGGAACATGCAGTTGGCTTCCGGGTTGCCGGTTTCACGTCCCCAGATGTCGAGGTTCTTGGCGTTGATTGCGTCAACGTCAGCCTGCGTGCGGCTGTCGAGATAATTGATATAGGGTGTGACGGCTTTGCCGCTTTCGTCCACGCCGCAGATGCCGCAGATGATGCCGTCACCCATGACGGCGGCGATGTCGGACGGACTGTAGCCTTTGCCCTTGATGGCCTCGACGGTCTTCTTCATGCACTCAACGGTGATGTTGAGAAACTCATCGATGTTCATCTGCACCCAGCCGGGCTGCGGGTAGTGCAGAGTGGTGGGAAGCGAGTGCGACGCGACCGGATTGAAGTTTTCGTCGTAGACGGCAACCTTAACCGACTGCGTGCCGGCATCGAAACCCATGTAAAGCTTTGCCATGTTCAATTATTCCTAAGAATCGTTAGCGGTCATTTTTCGAGCAAGCATTGTACGCAGGTTTTCTAGGTGTTTTTTTCCTAGGTGCCGGCAGGAAAAGTGTTTCTGAAAGTACCGAGCCGAGAGAGTGTCGGTTAGGGGCGAACTCGGAGCGCGGTGCACGTTGAAAAAAGTCGTGTTTTTTCAGGTCTCTCTTTGGTATAATCCGGCGCTTACGGGCGTTTTTTGGCCCTTTTGTACCGAATTTTTAACCGACTGTCTGCGCTTTGTTCCCGGCGATTTGCCGAGGTTTCGGGCGCTTTGAGAAAGAAAAAACAATGACCGAAAATCAAGAAGCTGTGAAGGCTGAAGAAACCGTTCAGGAAGAAAAGGCTGTTGCCGCTACCCAGGAAGCCGCTGCCGAAAAGAAGGAAGAAGCCGTCAACCCGAATCTGCGCACTCTTGAAGTGACGATCGACGGCAAGGAATTCCAGGACGGCGTGACCAAGGAACTGCGTCGCCTTTCCAAGAAGGCCAAGATGCCGGGCTTCCGTCCGGGCCATGTGCCGTTTGCCATGGTTGAGGCCATGTACGGTCAGCAGGCTTCCGCCGAAGTCATCAACACGCTGCTCGAACGCGAAGCCAACAAGGCCATGCGCGACGGTCAGTACCGTGTCGTCGGCCAGTTCGACGCCAAGCCGCTCGCTCCGGCCGAAGGCAGCAAGGACCTTCGTTTCGAAGTGAGCTTCGAGGTTTATCCCGACATCGTTCTGCCGGACTTCTCTTCCGTTGAACTCAAGCGCTACCTCTGCACGGTCGATGACGAAGCCGTCAACAAGACGATCGACACGATCGTCAAGCAGCGCGTCACCTTCACGAAGGAAGAAGGCCGCCAGGCTGCCGCTGAAGACCGTCTGACGGTCAACTTCACCGGCACGATCAACGGCGAAGAATTCCAGGGCGGCAAGGCCGAAGGCTTCAGCTTCGTACTCGGTCAGGGCCGCATGCTCCCCGAATTCGAGGATGCCGCCACGGGCATGGTTGCCGGCCAGAAGAAGACCTTCTCGCTTACCTTCCCGGAAAACTACGGCAACAAGGAACTCGCCGGCAAGGAAGCTCAGTTTGAGCTCGAATGCGTGAGCGTCGAAGCTCCGCACTACCCGGAAGTCAACGACGAATTCGCGAAGTCCCTCGCTGTCGAATCCGTTGAGGTTCTCAAGACCGAAATCCGCAGCAACATCGAACGCGAAGTGCAGGAACGTCTCTACGACCGCAACCGCACCGAAGCCTTCAACGCTGCCGTCGAAGCCTTCAACTACCAGGCTCCCGCCGCCATCGTTCACTCCGAACAGGAACGTCTGCGCGAAAACTTCCAGCAGATGCTCTACGGCATGACCGGTCAGAAGAACAAGGAAGGCGCTCCGCTGGATCTCTTCCTTGAGCCCGCCAAGAAGCAGGCTCGCATCGGCATGATGATCACCGCGATCATCGACCAGAACAAGCTTGAAGCCACCGACGACGACATCAAGGCCCGCGCTTCTTTGCTCGCCGCCGCTTACGAACAGCCCGAAGAAGTGGTCGAAGACCTCGTCAAGACGCAGCGCAACAACCTTGCCAGCCGCGTCCTCGAAGAAAAGGCTCTCGAATTCCTCTTCAGCAAGGCCAAGACCTCCGAAGAAACGCTCACCTTCGAGCAGCTCTCCGGCATGGGTCGCCAATAATTCGGTTCCTTGCGAACTGATCTGCGCCGACAGGCTCTGAGGCACCGGCAGTCAAGCCGTACCAAGGGCCTGTCAGGTACACGAAAGCGGGAAAAAGCAACAGAGGAGGCGTTAGCTTCCACGGGCTTTTTTCCGTTTTTGTTTCTACGGGAGCGCAAAGCTTTGAGCGCGACCGAAGCGTTGAATTTTTTACGGCTCGGCCTGTGAGGCGGAGTTCCAACAAGCGAAATATCAAATCATGCACGACATTCAAAACGCATTGATCCCGATGGTGATCGAACAGAGCGGCCGCGGTGAACGCAGCTTCGATATTTATTCGCGTCTGCTGCGCGACCGCATCGTGTTCCTGTCGGGCGAAGTCAACGACGAATCGGCAAATCTCGTGATTGCCCAGCTGTTGTTCCTTGAAAGTGAAAATCCCGACAAGGATATTTCGCTCTACATCAATAGCCCGGGCGGATCGGTTTACGCCGGTTTGGGCATTTACGACACGATGCAGTTCATCAAGCCTGACGTGCAGACGATCTGCGTGGGCATGGCCGCTTCGATGGGGGCCTTCCTTCTGGCGGCCGGCGCCAAGGGCAAGCGCCATTCGCTTCCCAACTCCCGCATCATGATTCATCAGCCCTCGGGCGGCAGCCGCGGCATGGCAAGCGATATCCAGATTCAGGCTCGCGAAATCCAGGACCTCAAGGGGCTCTTAAACGGCATCCTTTCGGAACGCACTGGCAAGCCGCTCGACATCGTCACCCGCGACACCGACCGCGACTACTATATGAGCCCGGCCGAAGCGCTCGAATACGGCATCATTGACCGCATCTATACCCGCCGCGGCGAGTAACCCCGACATTCAAGGAAATCATGGAAAAGAATAACGAGCTTCGTTGCTCTATTTGCGGACGCCATAAGAACGACGTCGAAACGCTCATCGACACGCATCGCGGCTTTCTCATCTGCGATCGATGCATTCGCGGCATGATGTCGGCTGTCGGCGGATCTGCTTCGGCTCATGGCGAGACTGCGTCTGACTCGAGCTCCGAGGCGGCAGTCGCCGATATCCTGTCGGCTCCTATCCCGACGCCGCAGAAGCTCTATGAGCATCTCGACAACTACGTGATCGGTCAGCAGCGTGCCAAGCGTGTGTTGTCCGTTGCGGTTTACAACCACTACAAGCGCTTGAAGCACAAGGCCACGGCCGAAGGCGTTGAGCTGCAAAAGTCCAACATTCTGCTGGTTGGTCCCACGGGTTCGGGCAAGACACTGCTTGCTCAGACGCTCGCGCGCACGCTCAATGTTCCGTTTGCGATTGCTGACGCCACGACGCTGACTGAAGCCGGTTACGTGGGCGAAGACGTGGAAAACATCATCCACAAGCTGTTGCTTTCGGCCGACGGCGACGTCGAGCGCGCACAGTGCGGCATTGTCTATCTCGATGAAATCGACAAGATTGCCCGCAAGAGCGAAAATCCGTCGATCACGCGCGACGTTTCGGGCGAAGGCGTTCAGCAGGCGCTTTTGAAACTTATTGAAGGTACGGTTTGCAATGTCCCTGCTGAAGGCGGACGCAAGAACCCTCGCGGCAAGATGGTGGCGGTTGACACGAGCAACATCCTCTTTATCTGCGGCGGCGCCTTTGACGGACTTGAAAAGATCGTTCGTCGCCGTTCCGTGAAAAGCGGCATCGGTTTCAGCGCGCAGGTGCACAGCGAATCGCAGGAAACGCTCACCGACCTTTTTGCGCAGGCCGAACCTGCCGATCTGGTGAAATACGGTTTGATTCCCGAACTCGTGGGGCGTCTGCCGGTTGTCGCTACGCTTGACGAACTCGACGAAAAGGCTTTCATCTCGATTCTCACCGAACCGAAGAACGCTTTGATCAAGCAGTTCGCCGAACTGTTTGCCATGGAAGGCGTCACGTTCGAAACCACGCCTGAAGCGCTTGCCGCCATTGCTCACAAGGCGATGCAACGCAAGACCGGCGCTCGAGGTCTTCGCAGCATTGTGGAATCGTCCCTGCTCGATGCCATGTTTGAAGTGCCCGCCAAGCCCGAAGTCGGTACTGTGAAGCTTGAGGTCGAAGGTGACGTCAAGGAAGGCAATGTGCGCGCCGAACTCATCGAAGGGCCCCGCACTGCCGTTCAGGCTTCGGTCGACAAGTAAGAGGCCTTCTCCTAAGGCGGAGAATCCTCTTTCCGATCGCCAATTTTTATGAGGAGAGCAAGACGGTCTGCGGGCTGTCTTGCCTCTGACTCAGACGGCCGTAATCGGTCGCTTTTGCATCTTTCTTTGCCTGATCTTCAGTTATTTTTGCCAACCATGAGCAAACAGTCGGTTTGCTGCGGTTGGGCGACTCCGTTTGTTCGTACAATGGAATCAACACAAGGCGCAAGCCTGCCGGATGGACTCTTTTGTTTCGCGGAGCATTCGTTCGGCTTGAAAATGGCTGAAATTGTCTCCATATAAGCTGTCCGGAAAACTTTTTTCGATTACGAGAACCCGATTTATGACTGAAAACGTTAACGTCACGCAAGCCGCGCCGATGCAGGCTCCTTTGCTTCCCATCCGCGACCTGGTGGTGTTTCCTCACACGGTGCTTCCGCTTTTCATCGGCCGTCCGCTTACGATTCGTTCCGTGCGCACTGCCATGAACGGCGACAGAAAGATTGCGCTGGTGACCCAGAAGGAAAGCGGCAGGGACGATCCCAAGCTTGAAGATTTGTACAAGACGGGTACCCTGGCGCGCGTGCTTCAGATGCTCAAACTGCCCGACGGCACGCTTAAAGTGCTTGTTGAGGCCGACGAGCGCATTGACATTCAGAGCATCCGCTCCAATCCGAAGGACGGCTACAGCGCAACCTACACGCCGCATCCGTGTGTGGTGCAGGGAACGACCAACGAAGAGGCCTCCCGCCGAGCTGTCCTGCAGCGCTTCATCGAATACGCACAGGAAAGCAAGAAGCTGCCCGAAGAGGTGCTACAGCCGATTCGCGAAAGCGCGACGGCCATGGCTTTGGCCGACGCTGTTGCCAGCCAACTGCCCGTTGACAATGCCCGCAAGCAGAAGATTCTGGACCAGACGACGCTTCAGGGGTGCCTGAACGAAATCATCGACATTCTTGACAACGAAATGGACATTTTGGCGGTCGAACGCCGTATCCATGGTCGCGTCAAGAAGCAGATGGAGAAGAATCAGCGCAACTACTATCTCAACGAGCAGATCAAGGCGATCTGCAAGGAGCTCGGTGCCGACGATGAAGCGGCCGACGGCAACGACGAAATCACGATCCTGCGCGACAAGATCAAGGCCTGCGGCATGCCTGCCAAGACCGAGGAAAAGGCCTTGGAAGAACTCAACAAGTTAAAGCAGATGTCGCCTTCGAACGCCGAAGCCACGGTGGTTCGCGGCTACATCGAGACGCTGATTTCGCTGCCCTGGAAGGAAAAGACCGAAGTCAGCAAGGATCTCAAGAAGGCCGAGGAAATCCTCAACGCCGATCACTGGGGTCTGGAAAAGGTCAAGGAGCGCATCCTGGAATACCTGGCCGTGCAGCGTCGAGTCGACAAGATCAAGTCGCCGATTCTGTGTCTGGTGGGCGCTCCCGGCGTCGGCAAGACCAGTCTCGGTGAATCGATCGCCCGCGCCACGGGCCGCAAGTACGTGCGCGTGGCTTTGGGCGGCGTGCAGGATTCGAGCGACATCCGCGGTCACCGCCGTACTTACATCGGTTCGATGCCGGGCAAGATCATCCAGGCCATGGCCAAGGTGGGCGTGAAAAATCCGCTCTTCCTTTTGGACGAAATCGACAAGATCGGTTCCGGCGTGCGGGGCGATCCTTCGGCCGCTTTGCTCGAAGTACTCGATCCCGAACAGAATCGCGAGTTCGAAGATCACTATGTGGATGTGGGTTTTGACCTTTCCGACGTGATGTTCGTGGCAACGAGCAACAGCTACGCCATCGATCCGCCTTTGCTCGATCGTATGGAAACCATCGATCTTGCGGGCTATACCGAAGACGAAAAGGTGCATATTGCGATGGAGCATCTCCTTCCGAAGCAGATGCGCTTGAACGGACTCAAGAAGACCGAAGCCGAAATCACCCAGGAAGCGGTGCTCGACATCATTCGCTTCTACACGCGTGAAGCCGGCGTGCGCGGTCTGGAGCGCGCCATCAGCAAGATCCTTCGCAAGATCGTCCGTCAGCAGTGCGAACGTGAGGATGAAATGGCCGCCAAGGCCGCCCAAGCCGGCACCGAAGAAGTCAAGAGCACAAAGGTGCGCGTGCGTAAGGTTCGCGTGACTCCGAAAAACCTGCATGATTATCTGGGCGTTCGCAAGTTCACGTACGGCGTGGCGCCTACGGAAGCTCGCGTCGGTCAGGTCAACGGCCTTGCCTGGACCAGTGTGGGCGGAGATACGCTTGCGGTGGAAGCCGTGTGCTTTCCCGGGCGCGGCAACGTGGTTCGTACGGGGTCGCTGGGCGACGTGATGAAGGAAAGCGTGCAGGCTGCCTTGAGCGTGGTCCGTGCCCGCGCCGCCAAGCTTGGCATTGATCCGGAAATCTTCGCCAAGACCGACTGGCACATCCACTTCCCCGAAGGAGCCGTTCCGAAGGACGGTCCGAGTGCCGGCGCCGCCATCACGACGGCTTTGGCTTCCGCGATGACCGGCATTGCGGTTCGCAGCGACATCGCCATGACCGGCGAAATTACGCTGCGCGGTGAAGTGCTTGAAATCGGCGGTCTGAAGGAAAAGCTTCTTGCGGCCGTTCGAGCCGGAATCAAGAAGGTTCTAATTCCGGAAGAAAACGTCAAGGACCTCGAGGAAGTGCCCGACAACGTCAAGCAGGCTGTGGAGATCGTCCCGGTTCGCTGGATCGATAAGGTGCTTGAGGAGGCGCTTGTGAGCAAACCCACTCCGCTTGAGCCCAAGAAGGATAAGGAGGTTGTCGCCGACGTCGTCGCGCAGGCTCAGGACTCCGACTCCGGAGAACCGACGACTGCCGGTGGTCACTGCAACTGCTGATGCAGCAGTCGCCTGACTGACGCCGTAAAGACGCCCGTTTGAGAAAGTCTCGAGCGGGCGTTTTCCTGCCCGGAGAGGCGAAACGCGGTCCAAAAGGCTCGAGAGAGAAGCTTTGTTGGACAAAAGTGACGCAAAAAAACCAACATTGCCTTATTTTTCTGGGCTTTCGTGTGATTTTGCTTGGTCTCGCGCAGTTTTTAGGCTATAGTGCTCAGGATTTTTCTTTGACCGCCCTCAGGGCGTAACAACACTAAGGGGATACCCATGAACAAGAACGAACTGATCGAACAGATCGCCGTGTCTGCCGACATCACCAAGGCCAAGGCCGGCCTTGCTCTTGAAGCTTTCATCGAAGCTGTGACGACCTCCCTGCAGAAGGGTGAGGACGTGTCGTTGGTTGGCTTCGGCACCTTCACGGTTTCCGAACGCTCTGAACGCACGGGTCGCAACCCGCAGACCGGCGAAACCATCAAGATCGCCGCTTGCAAGCAGCCGAAGTTCCGCGCTGGCAAAAAGCTTAAGGATGCTGTACAATAATTGACTCGTTTGATGACGAGCTGAAAAAGGTCGGATGCTTAGCTCAGTTGGTAGAGCGGCGCCCTTACAAGGCGTAGGTCGGGAGTTCGAGACTCTCAGCATCCACCACCAATACAGCTGATAGAACCTCGCAGGATGTTGATTTTGCGAGGTTTTTTGTCGTCCGTTGGTTGTTCTAGGCAGTTTCAATTATTGACGGGTAAAACTCAACGCGCTACCGTTTCACGCATCGGTGCTCCGGTGAGCACCATCGATGGGAAACGCAAATGACGCATATACGACCGACTCTTATTGAGAAGAGCCCTCTTGCGAAGGCCTACGGTCGATTGTGCCTGCTGTCTCTGGGTCTGCTGCTATCGGTAGACACGGAGAGGGCGTGCGCGGGTGCGTCGGCGCAGGAAGTGTGAGAAGAGGGGAGTCGAGTTACCGAAAGACTTCAACGAAATCCGAAGCTTCCAACGACCTTCGAAGACTAAAAATCAAGACAATACGTCACTGGACAACAGACGCACACCTTTCGGGGATGTGCGTTTTTTATTAGGGAGACAAAAATGCCTTTCACTCGTCGTCAACTCATCGCCTCAGCCGCTGCGGCTACCGCCATGTGTTCCGTGCCGCCGGTCTTTGCGAGCAGCAAGTCCGTCAAAATCGCTGTGGGCGGCAAGGCGCTCTACTACTACCTGCCGATCTCCATTGCCGAAAGTCTCGGTTACTTCAAGGATGAAGGACTTGACGTCGAGATCATTGATTTTCAGGGGGGCTCGCGCTCCTTGCAGGCCGTTGTCGGCGGCTCCGCAGATGTTGTGTCGGGCGCTTTCGAGCACACCTTGTCGATGCAAGCCCGAGGCCAAGCAATGCAGGCATTTGTCCTGCAGGGCAGAGCGCCGCAGTGCGTCTTTGCAGTGAGCAACAAAACGATGCCTGATTTCAAGTCGATGGCCGAGCTCAAAGGCAAGAAGATCGGCGTGACGGCTCCGGGCTCAAGCTCGCACGCGATTGCCATCTTCATTCTGCGCAATGCCGGCATTGAGCCCAAGGACGTCTCCTTTATCGGCGTGGGTGCGTCGGCTGCTGCAGTTGCCGCGATGCGCGCAGGGCAGATTGATGCGTTTGTCAATCTCGATCCGGTGATCGCCACGCTCGAAAAGGACAATGTGATCCGCATCGTGGCCGATACGCGTGTCGTGGAAGAAAGCGACAAGATTTTCGGCGGTCCCATGGTTGCGGGCTGTCTCTATGCGCCGACGCGCTACATCAAGGAGAATCCGGACATTGTGCAGGGACTTACCAACGCCGTGGTGCGTGCCAATCGCTGGCTTGCCAAGGCCACGGCCGAAGACATCGTCAAAGCTGTTCCGGAGTCGTACTTCCTCGGCAACAAGGATATCTACGTTACGGGCTTCTTAAAGAACCGCCCTGCGCTTTCCAAGGACGGATTCATTCCGGAACACGCGCCTGAGATCTCCTTTAAGTCGCTGCAGATCATCAACGACAAGCTCGCCGACTTTAAGCCTGACTACAAGGCTGTCTTTACGAACCGTTTTGTGGAAGCGGCGCACAAGAAGTACCCTGACTGAGCGGTGCGTATTTGAGCATAGGCAAGTTCATTTTTGAAAAACAACACTAAGAATCAAATGTCTCAAGCTGCAATAGAACTCAAAGGCATTGCCTGTACTTTTGTGAGTGACGATTCCGGGACCCTGTCCACCTACACGGCTGTCAAAAATGTGGATCTGACGGTGGCCGACGGTGAGTTTGTGAGTGTCGTCGGCCCCACCGGCTGCGGCAAATCCACACTGCTCAATATGAGCGCAGGACTTTTGGAGCCCAGCGCCGGTACTGTCAGCATCTTCGGTGAACCGCTTGTCGGCCTCAATCGCCGAGCCGGATACATGTTTCAGGCCGACAGCCTGATGCCCTGGAAGAGTGCTCTGGACAATGTGGCGGCAGGACTTCTTTTCGAGGGGGTGCCTGAGAAAGAGGCTGCTCAAAGAGCCCGCGAGTGGTTGGCGCGCGTCGGGTTGACCGGGTTTGAGGATCGTTATCCGCACCATCTCTCGGGCGGCATGAGAAAGCGCGTGGCGATGGCTCAGACGCTGATCAAGGATCCCGACATCATTCTGATGGACGAATCTTTTTCCGCGCTTGACATTCAGACGCGTCAGCTGATGGAAAACGAGCTTCTTAATCTCTGGCAGGCAAAGCGCAAAGCCGTGCTTTTCATCACGCACGACTTGGACGAGGCCATCTCCATGAGCGATCGCGTCGTGGTGATGAGTGCGGGCCCCGAGAGCCATCCCATCGGTGAGTTTACGATTGATCTGCCCAGACCCCGAGATGTCAGTGAGGTACGCGTGACGCCCCGATTCATTGAGCTGCACACGGCCATCTGGTCGGTGTTGCGTGAAGAGGTTTTGAAGGGTTACGCGCAGCAGCAAAGAAAAGTACAACCGTAGAAAAAAGCGGAAATTAGACTCGGGAGACAAAGAATGAACAGCAATCAAGTGGCAAAGTACCGTCTCAAACTTCGAGTTTGGCAATTCGGGCTTCTGGCTGCGATCTTTTTCGTTTGGTGGGCGCTCACCAAACCAGGTCTCATACCTGCCTTCGTTTTTGATAACGACAATCAAGCGGCGTTTTTCTTCGGCGAACCGCTGGTGATTTTCTCAAGAATTTGGGATTGGTTTGTCGTCAACGCTGACATTTATGCTCACTTGTGGACGACGCTTGTGGAAACGATACTTGCGTTTGCCTTCGGCACGGTAAGCGGCGGTTTGGTCGGCATGTGGCTTGCGCTGTCGCCCTTTGCTGCAGCGGTGGCCGATCCCTTTATCAAGGGGCTCAACTCCATGCCCCGCGTGATTCTCGCTCCGATCTTTGCGGTGTGGTTCGGTTTGGGTATTGCCAGCAAGGTGGCGCTGGGCGTCACGCTCGTTTTCTTCATCGTGTTCTTCAACGTCTATCAGGGCGTGCGTGAGGTCAACCCGAATGTGTTGGCGTCGGCTCGCATGCTTGGCGCCAATCGGCAGCAGTTGCTCAAGAACGTTTATCTGCCGTCTGCCATGAGCTGGGTGTTTTCATCTCTTCATACGTCGGTCGGCATGGCGTTTGTCGGCGCGGTGGTCGGTGAATACCTGGGCTCGAGCCACGGTGTGGGCTATCTGATTTTGCAGGCCGAAGGCGTCTTTGATATCAACACCGTGATGGCCGGCATTCTGGTTCTGACCGCGTTTGCTCTGGTGCTCGACTGGATTGTCGGTTTTGTGGAACGCCGCGCCATGCGTTGGCAGCCGCGGGCAGGGACTTCTACAACGCTCAAAGGCGGCAGTCTCTAGTAGCGTTCTGCGAGCAAAACGAGTAAAGAGGCCGGTGTCCTGCTACAGGTGCCAGCCTCTTTTTTATCGGCTGTTGAGATCTCGTTCAAGGAAAAATTTGTGCATCTGACGCAGACGCATGGCCGAAGCCTTTTTCTCGTACTCCGCAAACAGTCTGCAGAAATTAAGAATTCTGCTGTCCGTCACACGTTCGTCACAAACGGCGATGGGGTGGGGCGCGAAATTTGGACCTGAAGGTTCAAGCATTATAGGCAGTCCCTCAGGAAACCCCGAGTAACTGCTTTTCATAGTTGACAGGCGCCAGCATACCGATGGTCGAATGAGGACGAATCGTATTGTAGGTTTCTATCCAACGAGTAACCGTAACAACAGCCTGCTCATAGCTGTCGAAGCGTTTGCGACCGATGAGTGTTTCACGCTTGAGGGAGCTCCAGATTGACTCACCGGGCGCATTATCCCAGCATTGCCCCACATCGCTCATGGAGCACCTCATGTCCAGTTGCATAAGTCGGTTCTGGAAAGCAGCAGAACAATACTGCGTGCCTCGATCCGAGTGCATGATCGTTCCCGCAACAGCGTTGCTACCGCGCGTACGTACAGCCATATTGAGAGCCCTAAGGACCAGATCGGTCGTCATCGAAGTATTCATGGCCCAGCCCAGAATGCGGCGGCTCCCAAGATCCAAAATGGTAGCCAAGAATCCCCATCCTTGGGTCGTGGGCAAGTACGTGATGTCGCTCACCCATGCTCTGTTGAGTGTTCCGGGAGCAAAATCGCGCCCTAAGAGGTTGGGATAGACAAACATGTTGTGATTGCTGTCGGTCGTTTTGACAGTACGTTTGAAATGACGGTACCCGATGATGCCGTTGACACGCAAAACGCCTCTGAGCCGCTTGACTCCGATGCAAACGCCTCTTTGACGCATGAGCGCGTGCATTTGACGGTACCCGGGGGTGTATTTCATCTCGTTGCGGATGATTTTGGCTTGTCTGAGCACAGTTTCATCGGAAATGACCTTCTTGCATTTCACAGGCATGCGCTGGCGCTTAACCCATGCGTGATAGCCGCTGACACTGACCTCAAGTACCTCGCAACGCTTGGCTATCGGGATATCTTTGAGTTCCGAATCCTCAAGGGAAGCTTGAATAAAGGCGTACCTCACTGAAGGCCGTTTTTCGAGAGGTACGCCGCGAATTTTTTTAGCAGCAATACCTCGGCGCGGGACTTCTGCAATTCGGAGCGCAAACGCGCAATCTCTGCCTGCTCGGCACTAACGGAATCTTCGCCGTCAAGTGATGCTTGAAGCAATCCGCTGCGATACTGGCGCACCCAGCTATACAAGGATTTGGGATTGATGTCGAGTTCACGAGCCACATCAACAGCCGGACGATGCTCGTCGACGACAAGTTTTGCTGCGTTAAGACGAAATTCTTTGGTGAAAATACGACGAGTAAAAGCCATGGGGTTTAGTCTCCTGATAGACAAAATTGTGCCCTAACAGGGCCGATCTATCTGGTCCATTTTTCGTACCCTCATCCCAGAGGCTGCATCCGGAAAAATGCCTGTCATCGATTTGTCAGCGTTAAGCGATGCAATAAAAGCCTGAAACTTGAGTGAAAGTTTTCAGCGATTCTGAGAAAGCTGTTTCTGACGGCGTTCGTTGATATTTCAAGGGAAATTTTTCCGGCCCCAAAAAAATTTGTTTGAGCTCTTGGCAAATGCCTATTTTTCTGTAGAATGCGCAGTCGTTGTGCAGAACACAGCCAAGTTTTGAAAAGCAAGGAACTCATTGAGGACTTGCAATTTTCAGAAGAGTCTGTAAAATGCGCTTCTCTTCAGACGAAAGTTTGAAGAACAAATTGATCCGAACGGAGTGGTAGTTCAGTTGGTTAGAATACCGGCCTGTCACGTCGGGGGTCGCGGGTTCGAGTCCCGTCCACTCCGCCACGATTAATTTGACAATTTGAAAAGCTCTGCGGAGTGGTAGTTCAGTTGGTTAGAATACCGGCCTGTCACGTCGGGGGTCGCGGGTTCGAGTCCCGTCCACTCCGCCATAGCACCAAATGCCCTGTAGATTTGCATCTTCAGGGTTTTTTGTTGTCTGCGAATTCTCGTTTCAAAACAAGCGAAACGGATGAGGATGTTTGGTATCCTGCCTGTTCGCCGAGACGGTCGAAATTGAACAACATTGCTTTTAAGAACTCTTTTTCTTCCCTGCACGGTTGATGTGTTAAGAAAAAAAGAGGTGATAACAGCTTATTTGCAATATATTAGTTTCTGACTGCCACACAAGAGAATTCAAGGATGAGAAGCAGACAATGGAACCGATAGCCGAAAAAAACGCCTGCCTGGACTTTGCCGTCAGATCGCTGGAACGCGTGCCGACTCGGGAGGAGACTCTGAAACTGAGCGCGTATTCCACGCAGACGCTCGTGGCTGCCGCCAAAGAGGCGACGATAAAGTTCGCAGATCGGGTCTTTAATTTCTGCGGCATCATCAATGCCAAATCGGGCCGTTGTTCGGAAGATTGCGCTTGGTGCTCTCAGTCGCGGCGTTTTGTCACAGGCATTCCCATTTATCCGCTCATCAATGCCGACAAGGCGCTGGAAGCGGCCAAACAGGCACAGGCAAACGGTCTCACGCGTTTTTCGCTCGTGACGAGCGGCCGAAAGCTCTCTGCGCGTGAAGTGCGCGAAACGATTGAACTCGTGCGAGTGATTCGCAAGGAAACGAATCTTCAGATGTGCCTGAGCGCAGGGCTGTTGACTGAGAAGGAACTGCAAAGTCTCTTTGAAGCAGGCGTCGTGCGTTATCACTGCAATCTTGAGTCGAGCGAATCGCATTTCGGAAAGCTCTGCTCGACACATACAACCGCTGACAAAGTCAAAACGCTCATGAACGCACGCGCGGTCGGTATGGACGTCTGCTCGGGCGGCATCATCGGGATGGGGGAGAGCGAAAGCGATCGCATCGATTTGGCACTTCAATTGCGTGCGCTCAACGTGCTTTCGATTCCCGTCAACATTCTCTCGCCCATTGCCGGCACGGCGCTCGAGCATCAGCCGTTCCTGTCCGACGAAGAGATTCTGAGGTCTGTCGCTCTGTTTCGACTGATCAATCCCAAGGCTCAGCTGCGCTTTGCGGGCGGAAGAGCCCGTTTGTCACGAGAAGTTCAGAAGGCGGCACTCGAGTGCGGGATCAACGCCGCCATTGCCGGAGACATGCTGACGACGAAGGGCAGTGCAATTGATGCCGACCGCGAGCTTGTTTCCGAAGTCGGATATCAGACGCAAGATATCAAAACCTTTGACGAAGCGCATTTGTGGCATCCGTATGCGTCGGCCACCTTACCGCCTCCCGTCAATGTCGCTGCGGGAGGTCATGGTGCGCGCATTGTTTTGGAAGACGGCAGAGAACTTATCGACGGTACTTCGAGTTGGTGGTGCGCGGCCTTCGGATACAACCGTTCTGAAATCGTCGAGGCGATTCAAAAACAGGCAAGCAAACTCACTCACGTCATGTTTGCAGGGTTTACACATCAACCTGCGGTGGAACTGGGCAAACGATTGACTCGTCTGCTGCCTGAGAAGCTCACGAAGATTTTTTATGCGGATTCCGGATCGGTTGCCGTTGAGGTGGCCATGAAGCTTGCCGTGCAGTATCAATTGGCCAAAGGCCGAAAGACGCGCACGAACTTCGCGACGATCCGCAAGGGTTATCACGGCGACACCTGGAACGCGATGGGGGTGTGCGATCCGGTCGCGGGAATGCACGGCTTTTTTGCCGGAGCGCTTCAGCAGCGCATCTTTATTGATGAACCGTCTTCCGTTTTCGGAGGTCAATGGAACCCGGGCGACATTGAGGAACTTGAGCGAGTTTTCGAAGCGCAACAGGACGAAATATGCGCGCTGATTCTCGAACCGATCGTTCAGGGTGCCAGCGCTATGCGGTTCTACCACCCGCAGTTCCTGCGTGAAGCGCGCCGCTTGTGCGACAAGTACGACATTCTTTTAATCGCTGACGAAATTGCGACGGGGTTCGGTCGGACCGGCAAGCGATTTGCCTGCGATTGGGCCGAGATCGTTCCCGACATTATGACGCTCGGGAAAGCTCTCACGGGCGGTGCCGTGACGTTAAGCGCCGTGTGCACCTCCAATGCGGTGGCCGATACGGTGAGCAGTCATGCGCCGAACGCCTTGATGCACGGGCCGACTTTCATGGCCAATCCGATTGCCTGTGCGGCTGCGGCTGCGGCCTTGGATGTCTATATGGCTGAAGATTGGGAAGCCAAGGTTCGCAGAATCGAAACCGAACTGAAGAAAGGACTGGAAACCTTACGCGGGGTGCCGGGGGTTAAGGATGTGCGCGCGCTCGGCGCCATCGGTGTGGTCGAAACGGAGCGTGTCGCCAACAACCGAATCTTGGCTGCCGCTTTCGTCAAAGAAGGGATTTGGGTGCGTCCCTTCGGAAACATCTTCTACGTGATGCCGCCCTTTGTGATTGAACCCGAAGAACTGCAGATTTTGATTGACGGATTCGTCAGGGTGACGCGTAAATGGGTGGAAAAGAAAATCTAAGGCTTAAATATGAGCTGTTAGCTTTGTCCTAAGCAGAACGGTTAAAACCGTATAGTTTGGGTTGTCAACCGGCACCGGCTAAGCCTCAAAAACCAAAAAACTTAAAAAGCTTGAGACTTCGATCCAAAAATTGATCAATTTCGAAGTGACAGATCGATTGGTTAAACAGATCAAATATAAACTGTTAATTAAAGAATGACGATAGAGACGACGGACAATGTAGCGAAGCTTTCTTCGGGAATTCATTTCGTGAGCGGCATCGATACGGATGCGGGAAAGACAGTTTGCACGGGGTGGCTTGCGCGTGAACTGTTGTGCCGCGGACTTCGTGTGGCCACCATGAAATTGGTGCAGACCGGTTGCGGAGACTACAGTCCGGACATTCGCCTGCACCGGCGTCTGATGGGGGTGACGTTGCCCGAAGACGAGGAAGGGATTACCGCGCCCGAACTTTTCACCTACCCGGCGTCACCTCATCTGGCGGCCAAAATCGATGGCCGACCGATCGATCTCGCGCATCTGATTGACTGCGCGAACAAACTGGCCGAAAGCTACGATGTGGTGCTTGTCGAAGGCGCCGGAGGTTTGGCCGTGCCCCTGACGGAAAATTTACTGACGGTTGATTTTGCGTGCGCGCAGAACTGGCCTTTTGTTTTCGTGACTTCGGGGAAGTTAGGCTCCATCAATCACGCCGTGTTGTCTCTTGAGGCGCTGCAGCGACGCGGGGCCGAACTTTCGGCCGTGATCTTCAATCAATGCAACCCGATGCCCGACGCAACGATTGAAGAGGATACGCGGGAATATATGAAGCGGTATTGTTTCAGTCGATTCCCGCAGGCGCTGTGGTTGGAGTGCCCGGTTTTTGCACCCGAAGAAATCGGCTGATTTCAGAGTTACGAAAAAACGTTTTGCAACGCGGCTGATGCGTGAAATTAAGCGAGCCGACAGCTTGCTTTTGTTAGAATGCACGGCTATCGAGTAGAAAGGTGCGCTCAACGTTTGTCGAGGGCGCACAGCGGCCCTGCGGCTTTGTGCGGCAGTCCGCGTTTTTGTTTAATCCAAAGGCTAATTTCATGCTTCTTGAGTTGTTCCGCAATCACAAGCGCTGGCTGATGTTCATCGCCATGGTGCTCGTGATTCCCAGCTTTGTGGTCACAGGTATCTATTCCTACAACCGAATGATCAGCGACGACGGCGCCATCGCCAAGGTCGACGACGTTTCGATCCTTCCGCAGCAGTTTGACGAAGCCAAGCGCCAGCGTTTGGAAAACCTGCGTGTGCGTCTCGGTGAAGAATTCCGTTCCAATATGCTCGACAGCCAGGAGGCCAAGGTCGCGCTGCTCGAAGCGATCATGAACGAACGCAGTCTCATCGGTGAGACGTCTCTTGAAGACATTCATGTGAGCGAACAGGTCGCCATCGAAATGATTAAGACCTTCCCGCGCTTTCTCACCGACGGCAAGTTCGACGCCGAGAAGTACACCAACTATCTGGCTGCTTCCGGCATGAGCGATGAATACTTCGTGCACATGATCCGCGGTGAAATCAGCCGCAATCTGCTCACCGAAGGCATCACCCGCACGACGTTGGTTCCCGATACCGCCTCGCGCAGCATCTTCAACCTTCTCACGGAAAAGCGTGAAGCCGCCGTACACAACCTGAGCGTCGGCGAATACATGGTCAAGGTGAAGGTCTCCGACGAGGACGCCAAGAAGTACTGGACGGACAACCAGAAGCAGTTTGAACGTCCCGATGCCGTCAATGTCGAATACGTTGTCTTCTCTCCGGATCTCTTTAAGAACGTTGAACCCAGCGAAGAAGACATCAAGACCTTCTACGAACAGAACAAGGGCCGCTTCCAGGCTCCGGAAGAACGGCGAGCCTCCCACATCCTGATTGACTTCGGTCAGGGCAAGGACAAGGCTAAGGCCAAGGCCGAAGAAATCTTCAAGCAGGTCAAGGCCGATCCCAAGGCATTTGCCGAAGTGGCCAAGAAGGAATCGGCTGATCCGGGCAGCGCCAAGGAAGGCGGCGATCTGGGCTGGTTCACGAAGGGCATGATGGTGCCGGCGTTTGAAGACGCGGTCTTTAACGCCAAGGAAGGCGACATTGTCGGTCCGGTGGAATCCGAATTCGGTTTCCACATCATTTCGGTCACCGGCGTCAAGGCGACGGCCGCCAAGCCCCTGGCCGACGTTCGTGCCGAAATCGTGAAGCTCTATCAGGATCAGGAAAGCCAGAAGCGCTTTGCCGAAGAAGCCGACAACTTCACCAACATGGTTTACGAACAGAGCGATTCGCTCAAGAGCGTGATCGAAAAGTACAATCTCAAGCCCGTGACGCTCAACAACGTGACGGCTGAAGGCCCGAGCGATGCGGCTCAGAAGAAGTTCCTCAACCAGCACGTCATGGAAAGCCTCTTCGGTGAAGAATGTCTGGTTGAAAAGCGCAACACGCAGGCCATCGAAGTCGCTTCCAACACGCTCGTTGCCGCTCGCGTGACGGCCTATCAGCCGGCTCACATCGCCAAGTTTGAAGACGTTCGCGCCGACATTCTTTCGCTTTTGACAACCGAACGCGCTCTTGACGCCGCCGAAAAAGACGGTCAGGCTCTGCTTGCCAAGATCAAGTCCGGTGAAGCTAAGGACGTGAAGTTCGACAAAGCCGTGACCGTGTCCCGTTCTCAGCCTCTGGGTTGGGACTTCAACCTGATCAATTCGCTCATGCGTGTTCCCGCCAAGGAACTGCCCGCCTATATCGGCGTGCGCACTCCCACGGGCTACACGCTGGTGCATATCACCAAGTCCGAAACGGTTGAGCCCGACGCCTCCGCTCTGGAAGGCACGCGCAACGAGCTGGCCGGCATGTTCGGTCAGGCTGAAGAAAACGCCTATCTCGACAGCCTGCGCGCCAAGCACAACGCTGTGGTCCTGAGCAAGGATTACCTGCCGGGCGCCGAGGAAAAGAAGGCTGAATAAGCTTTAGCGCTCAAGGTGCCGTTTTCACGGCGGCATCAAAACGAAGAACCGGAAGATCGATAGCTGACCTTCCGGTTTTTTGTGTCCGTAAGCCTGAGGAAAATTATTCGAGAGTCGGTTCCTAGCCACAGAAACGAATAAAGGCGAATTACGACGAAACGTCGGTGGTTCGGGCCAAAGGCAACCGCAGGTTTCAGAATGTCAATCGGAGGATACGGTTTTCTGTCAGTGGCTCATGCGTCCTTCAAACAGTCGTTTGAAAAACGATCTCGGAAGCTGAGCCAGAATGACGGCACTCAGCATCAGGCTGCAGCCTAAAAGTTCGCGGGAATTCATGGATTGCGACAGAATCAGCCAGCCGGCGATGACGCTCACAACGCTTTCAAGACTCAGGATCAGAGACGCCACGGTCGGATTGACGCCGCGCTGGCCGATGATCTGAAGCGTGTAGGCGATGCCGTTGCTGCAGATGCCGGCGTAGAGGAAGGCGGGAGCGGCTGCCTTCATGGCTTCGAGTGTGGGCGGCTCGAAGATCATCATCAGGATGAAGCCCAAGATGCTTCCCACAAAGAACTGAATGCAGCTCATGCGCACGCCGTCGACGTGGTCTGTGTAATGGTCGATTACGAGGATGTGTGCGGTGTAACTAAACGCACAAGCCAGCACCAAGCCGTCGCCGAGGCTCAGGGAGAATTCTCCGGGAGGCATGCACAGGTAGTAGAGCCCAAGGCACGAAAGCACGACCGCAATCCACACCAGAAAGCCCGTCTTGCGACCGATGAACATGCCGACGACCGGAACGATGACGATGTACAGGCACGTCAAAAATCCCGCTTTGCCCACCGTGGTGTAGAGAAGTCCGAACTGCTGCAGCGATTCGGAAACAAAAAGCACGATGCCGCAGAGAATGCCGCCCGTCCAGACCTTGGGATTTCTCCAAGGGTTGGATTTTTCGCCTGTTGCCTCATCGATCTTCTTGCGCGTGATCCGATCCAAAATCGGCAGCACTGCCAACAAAAAAAGTCCGCCGATGATGGAGCGTGCAAACGTAAAGGCAAACGGTCCGATGTGATTCATGCCGAGGGCCTGCGCGACGAAGGCGGAGCCCCAGATGACGGCGCACAAGAAAAGAATGAAACTGTTGCGGACTTGAAGCGGCATGACGATGAAAGACAAAACTGCAGACAAGAAACGTCGGCATTCTAAACGAGCGCACCTTGTTTTCAGAACCGTCCGAAAAGCCGAAGAGTGCCGTTTTGAGGCGTAGAATCAAAGCATTGCTGAATTCCTATTGTTGAGAAAACAATTTATAACAAGGAGGCGAATATGGCGATAGCAAGAACGCTATACGAGAAGATTGTGGAGAGCCACACGGTCAAGCGTATTGACGGGGAAACGGTGCTTCTTTACGTGGACGCTCACTTTGCCAACGAATACACGAGTCCGCAGGCCTTCAGCGGTGTGCGCGAGCGCGGCTGCGGTGTTTTTGCTCCCGACTCGCACCTGTGCGTGGTCGACCACATCATTCCGTCGGCCGATACCAATCCGCGTGTGATTCATGATGAGGCGAGCGCGCTTCAGGCCTCCAATCTCGCCAAAAACTGCCGCGATTTCGGCATTGATGCGTTTTATGGTCCCAACGATGCAGCTCAAGGCATCGAACATGTTCTGATGGACGAGCAGGGGCTCGTGCGACCCGGCATGGTCGTGATCTGCGGCGACAGTCACACGACGACGCACGGTGCGCTGGGAGCTCTGGCCTTTGGCATCGGTACCACCGAAATCGAGCATATTCTTGCTACGCAAACGCTTGTCTATCGTTTGGCCAAGCCCATGCTGATCCGTATCGACGGAAAATTAAAGCTGGGATCAACCGCCAAGGATCTGGCCCTTTATGTCCTGAGAACAATCACCGCCCGCGGTGCGCTTGGTTGCGTCGTCGAATACCAAGGCTCGGGCGTCGAGGCATTGAGCGTTGAAGAACGCATGACGCTTTGCAATCTCACGGTGGAAGCCGGAGCGCGCGGGGCGATTATTGCCCCGGACGAAAAGACGCGCGAGTGGGTGCGCACGCACTGGCTCGACTTTGATCAGAATGAGTTTGAAGCGGCTTCGAGCTACTGGAAGACGCTTGCTTCCGACCCCGAGGCGGTCTTTTCCAAGACCGTTGTGATCAATGCGGGAGACGTCAAGCCCATGGTGACCTGGGGTACGAGTCCCGATCAGTGTGTCGCGTTCGATGAGCCTGTTCCGGCAGCGGACTCTTTCGAGGATCCCGTACAGCGTTCGGCGGCCGTCCGCGCCCTGGAGTATCAGGGCATTGAAGCGGGAACGCTCATGACAGAACTTGCCGTGCAGCACGTCTTCATCGGGTCGTGCACCAATGCCCGGATTTCAGACCTGAGAGCTGCCGCTGCCGTGGTAAAGGGACGCAAGGTGGCGCCGGGGGTTCGCGCTCAGGTGGTGCCGGGCAGCATGCGCGTGAGAAAGCAGGCCGAGGACGAAGGCTTGGCCGAGATCTTCAAGGAAGCAGGATTTGAATGGCGCAAGAGCGGCTGCTCGCTGTGTTTGGCCATGAACGATGACATTTTGCAGTCGGGCGTGCGCTGTGCATCGACCACGAACCGAAATTTCGAGGGGCGCCAGGGAAGAGGTGCGCGCACGCATCTGGTGAGTCCGGCCGCTGCTGCCGCAGCCGCGATTACGGGCAAATTGACCGATCCCGCAATGCTGTAATACGAAAGGAGCTCAGAAATGGACAAATTTACGTTGCTCACGACCGGTGCCGTTGCCTTGGAAGCCGACAATATTGATACCGATCAGATTATGCCCAAGCAGTTCCTGCGCGGAATCGACAAGTCGGGACTCGACAAGGGGCTCTTCTACAACCTCAAGCACAAGGCGGACGGCTCGTTGGATCCGAAGTGCGTGCTCAATTCCCCTGCCGCGGCTAAGGCCGCCGTACTCCTGGCCGGTCCTAACTTCGGATGCGGTTCAAGCCGCGAACACGCCGTCTGGGGACTTTTGCAAGGTGGTTTCCGAGTGGTTGTGGCGCCGAGCTTCGGAGAGATCTTCTACAGCAATTGTTTCAACAACGGCCTTTTGGCGTGCAAAGTTTCGGTCGACGATCTGGAAAAGCTTTTTGATGTCCTGCGCAAGGATCCTCAAGCTGTTTTTACTGTTGATCTCGCTGCACGGACGATTTGTACCGGCGACCTGGTTGTCAGCTTTGCGATTGCGCCGCGTCACAGCCGCATGCTCGAGCTGGGCCTTGACATGGTCGATACGACGCTCTCCGAAATCGATGAGGTCAAGCGTTTTCGCGAACAGCACGAACGGGAGTTTCCGTGGATGAGCGGGTTGCCCGGCAAGGCCAAGCGCGTGTTGGTGGCAAGAGGTGAGTCGTTGCCGTAGGTAGGACTCGAGGAAAGGAAGCAATGAGTGAGGTTATAACGGTAGAGCTTCCGCAAGCCATGGTTCGAGTTCTGGATAGGATGGCAAAAGAAAGTCACCGCTCAAGGTCGGAGCTGATCGTGATGGGGCTCGAAGCACTTTTTGATCAGCGTCTTGATCGGAAGGGTATTTCCTTGGGAGACGAAGAGTTTGGCGCGGTGCAGGATTTTCTGGATCGTCCCGTCTCTCTGAACGTGCAGGAAAAGCTTGCCAAAACCATGGCTCGAGAAAATCCATGGGAACAACAGAAATGAGGCTCGGAGAATAGCTTTCGGATGCGGTTCCCCTGCCTCAGCGTCTGTTGTGCGCGCTGTTGCCCGATCGGACGAGCGCCTGAATAACCTAACGACGAAACAAAACCTCCGAACCGAAACCGATCCGGAGGTTTTTCGAATGCGCACTAGATCTTGATCAGAGCGGATCGCCCGAACGAAGCAGCAGGCGTGCGATTTCGGCGGCGTTGTGCAGATCGAGCTTGCGATAGGCCGAGCCGCGATGTACCTGAACCGTCTTTTCGCTGATGCCGAGATTTTCGGCAACCTGCTTGTTGCTCATGCCGTGAGCGACCATGCGGATCACTTCGCGTTCGCGTTGCGTGAGCTGCATCAGGCGGCTGCGGAAGGAGGAGAGCTCCATTTCCGTGCGGCGGTGGTTGAGGTTGTTCATCACGGCGCTGCCAATGGCGGTCAGAAGACGCTGATCGTCGACGGGCTTTTGCAGAAAGTCGACCGCACCGAGCTTCAGGGTGCGCACGGCCATATCAATGTCACCGTGGCCGGAAATGAAGATGATCGGCAGATCAATGCCGAGTTCACGCATCTTGTCCTGGAGTTCCAGGCCGCTCATGCGGGGCATGCGAACGTCGAGAACAAGGCAGCCGGGACGCTGGAAGTCGCCGGAGCTGATGAAGTCCAGGGCGTCGGAATAGACTGCCACATCCCAGCCTTCACCCTCGATCAGAAAGGCCCATGAACGACGCATTGCGTCATCGTCGTCAATCACGCGCACCAGCGGCTTCAGCGACTCCACTTTGATTTCTCCGGTCATATAACCCTGTCTGTCGGCAGGGTTGACAATATTACACGTAGTGTCGAAACATTGGTTCAGACACTCACCCACCATGCCGCGCATTTTAGCAACAGGCAAAGCTTCCGTTATAAAAATTCAGAAACTGGAGAGAACGCCGAGTTTCTGAAGTGCTTGACATACCTGAATGGCATCCGGATTACTCAATCGCCCGTATAACAAGCTTTCCTTCAGTGTTGTCAAAGGTATTTATGCCAATTTTGAGCAACGTGCTACTGATGGTTTCGGTAGGCCTGCCTCGGCCCAATCGTTCAGGAAAACTTCATCTGGAAAATCGGTCCTCGGTGCATGGGATCTAAACAACTCCCATCTGAAGAGGGAAGTTGTTTAGACTCATAAGCTCTTGGGAACAACAAAAAGGCGCCTCAATGGGCGCCTTCAGGATGGTCAGGCCAACAGCAGGATGCCTGCGAGCACCCAGACAAAGAGAAAGATGGTGTTTGCAGTCATCAGAATGATCGGCGCCCAGCCTACGGCCTTGAGCTTGCCGAGACTCGTCTTGATGCCGAGCGCGCCCATTGCTACGAGAATGAGAAGCTGCGAGGCCTGAGCAAGCGCGTCGCTTACCGACGTCGGGATGACTCCGGCAACATTGAGTGCGGCGAGCGCCACGAAGCCGATCAGAAAAAGGGGGATTTGCGCAAAGGGATTGACGGTCTTGGGGCCGTGGGGTTCTCCGTGTTCGCCCTTGGCGGCAAACAACGCCGTAAAGACGAACATCATCGGAATGAGCATCGCCACGCGCAACATCTTGGTCATGGTTGCGGTCTGAAGCGCGTCGTTGCCGAGCATTGCGCCCGCGCCCACCACCTGGGCTACGTCGTGGATGGTGCCGCCCAGAAGCAATCCCGCGCGAGACGATTCAAACCCGAGAAGTTCGCAGAGGATCGGGTAGAGGATCATCGAAATCGTGGACAAGGCCGTCACGGTCACGATGATGGCCAAAAGAGCCTGCTCTCTTAATGCCTTTTTGTCGATCACGAGCGCTAAGGCGGCTGCGGCACTAGCGCCGCAAATGGCAACCGAGGCGCCGGCCAGAGCACCTTCCGCGCGCGGCCATTTGATCCAACGGTTCAAAAGCATGGAAAAGGCCACGGTTGCAAAGACACCCGTGATGAGGACGGTGATGGAGCCCAGGGAGAGCTGCGCGAGTTCTTCGGCGGTGATGCGCGCGCCGAGAAGTCCCACGCCGATGCGCAGGAAATTCTTGGCGCACAGCTCAATGCCCGCCACTGCGCGATCGTCCTCGGAGATGAAATGAAACGCCATGCCGAGAAGCAGGGCGTAGAGAACGGTCGGGCCGCCGTACGTGTTGGAGACAAACAGTGCGGCGGCGCCGATCACGACGGAAGATAGTACGCCGCGCCAGCGGCACTCAATCCAAGATTTCATAGGAACCGGGATCCTTGTCGGACCGAAGGAGAGAGAAACAGAAAGACGTAGATGCGCCGGAAGAAAGAGTGCCGCCGACAGGGAGCATCTTACGGATCAAGATTCCGGAAAGGGCGAAAAAATCGTTAAAAATGAAGGGTTTATTGATGGAATCGGAAAGGGGCTTCCCATGGCCCCGGGTTTGATCTGACTGAGAATGTAAGGATAAAACCATTAATTTGATATTTATCAAATTCACGCCGGCGGCCAGACACAAAAACGCCGCTTTGCAGAGAAAGGCAAAACGGCGTTGATATCGGCTCTGGTCGAAGAGACTTGAAGCGTTTACGCCCGCACGATACGGGAATTGACGATTGCGGCGGCTTCGCCCACCGGCAGCATTTCCTTCTTGTCGAGGTTGCGGCGGCAGACGTATTCGACTTCACCGGTCTTCAAGCCGCGGTCGCCGATCACGATGCGGTGCGGCACGCCGATGAGTTCCCAGTCGGCAAACATGGGGCCTGCGCGCATATCGCGGTCGTCGAGTATGACGTCGGCGCCCAGGTCCTTCAATTCGGCGTAAAGCTTGTCGGCGGCTTCGCGAACGGCTTCGCTCTTGGCGTAGTTCATCGGGCAGATGACGACTTCAAACGGAGCGATCTGATCCGGCCAGATGATGCCCTTGTCGTCGTGGCACTGTTCGATGGCAGCGCCCGCAACACGGGACACGCCGATGCCGTAGCAGCCCATTTCGAGAACCTGAGGCTTGCCGTTTTCATCAAGATAGGTTGCCTTCATGGCTTCGGAGTACTTCGTGCCGAGATAGAACACGTGACCGACTTCGATGCCACGCTGCAGACGGATCTGCCCCTTGCCGTCCGGGCTCTTGTCGCCTTCGACGACGTTGCGCAGGTCGGCAACCTTGGGTTCGGGAAGGTCGCGCCCGAAGTTGGCGCCCGTGTAGTGAAAGCCCGTTTCGTTGGCGCCGCAGCAGAAGTCGCTCATGTTGGCGACGGTGCGATCGGCGTACACCACGACGTCTTCGGATATGCCGATGGGGCCCAGAGAACCCGGATCGGCGCCGTTAAAGTGGGTGCGGATTTCTTCTTCGGTGGCAAAGCGCAGAGCGCCCTTCATTTCGGGCAGTTTGCCGGCCTTGACTTCGTTGAGCTCGTGATCGGCTCGCAGCAGCACGAGCACAATCTTGGCGGGCAACGGATTGCCGTTTTCATCTTCTTCGTCGTGCGCAAGAACGATGCTCTTGACGCAGTCGGTGAGTGCAATGCCGAGGAAAGGCGCGACGTCTTCGCACTTTTCCTTGCCCGGGGTGGCGTGCTTGACGAGTTCCTGAGCGGGAGCCTTGCGTTCGTCAATGAGCGAGAAGGCTTCGGCCAGTTCAATGTTGGCCGCGTAGTCTGAATCGGGGCAGTAGGCGATCACGTCTTCGCCCACGTCGGCGATCACCTGGAATTCCTGAGAACGCGAGCCGCCGATGGCGCCGCTGTCGGCACGAACGGCGCGGAACACGAGGCCCAGACGCGTGAAGATGCGCATGTAGGCGTCGAACATCACTTCATAGGACTTGCCGGCTTCTTCGGCGTTGCGATCGAAGCTGTAGGCGTCCTTCATCATGAATTCGCGGGCGCGCATCACGCCGAAGCGCGGACGGCGTTCGTCGCGGAACTTCGTGCGAATCTGATAGAAGTTGACGGGAAGCTGACGCCAGCTCGTGATTTCCTGACGTGCCAGATCGGTGATGACTTCTTCGCTCGTGGGCTGAATCACGAAGTCGCGCTGATGTCGGTCCTTGAAGCGCAGAAGTTCGGGGCCGTACTTGGCCCAGCGGCCGGATTCCTGCCAGAGTTCGGCGGGCTGAACGATCGGCATGGAAAGTTCGATGGCGCCCGCGCGGTCCATTTCCTCGCGGATGATGGCGGAAATCTTGCGCATGACGCGCATGCCCATCGGCATGAACGTGAACACACCTGCAGCAAGCTTTTTGATGAGGCCGGCACGGGCCGAGTAGATCTGGCTGGGAATTTCGGCGTCGGCCGGAGCTTCCTTGAGCGTCTTGATGAAAAATTGACTGGCGCGCATGAATGTCGAATTGCAAAAAGAGACTTCGGAAAGTTCGTCTCGTGTCAAAATGAAGCGTGTTATTTTACTGCGCTCTGTCCTCGCTTGAAAAGGCGGCTGTCGTAGCGTTTGATTGAGGCGGCGGCCGATTGTGCATTTGCTGGTTTTCGTCTCTTTGCCGGCAGCCTGCGATAATTAGCGGATAGTCGGCTATTTGTTTATTCATGAACGATTCCTCCAATACTCAAGGGCGACCGGCGTCCAAGGACACCGCATCACGGCGTCTCGGGCTTCGTCATCGATTGACGCTGCGCGAAAAACTGCGCAAAAAGGGGCTTATTTCGAGCATACGCACGCTGCTGCGCTTTGCTGCCGATCGCGCCAGCGAAAACGACCTCACGGAAGTCACTTCCACGATGGCTCTGGCCACTCTGACGGCCATCGTGCCGGTGCTTGCCCTGTCGCTTGCGGCTTTCTCCGCTTTCCCCGGATTTGCCAACGCCCGCCAGGCTCTCGAAGACCTGATCGTGATGAGTCTGCTGCCCGAGCAGTACAGCGAACAGCTGCTGGGCTACATCAGTCAGTTCACGTCACACGCTGCGGGACTTACAACCTTCGGTTTGCTTGGCTTGGCCGTAACGGCTTTTCTTCTGATCGACAAGCTTTTCGTGACGCTCAACCGCATTTTTAAGGTGACGGCTCCGCGTCCGTGGTTTCAAAGGGTGCTCATCTATTGGGCCCTGATGACCGTCGGACCTCTGGCGGTGGCCGTGAGCCTCACCATGACCGGCCACTACGCGGCGATGGCTTTGGAAGGGGTTGATCCCGGTCTTTCAAAGACGCTCTACAACGTCGGACAGGTGATCCTGCAGGCATTGGGCTTTGCCGTGATCTACAAGTTCGTGCCGTCGTGTCGGGTGCATTTCAGCCACGCGCTCGTGGGCGGCGCTGTGGTAAGCGTCTGCGGCTTGGTCGTCAAGCAGCTTTTCGGCATGTGGGTGACGGCCGGAACGCTCACCAACATCTACGGCGCCTTCGTGGCGATCCCCGTTTTCGTGCTCTGGGTGTATGTGGCCTGGTACCTCTTTTTTGCAGGCGCCGCGATTGCCGCGACGATTCCGAAACTCACCGCAGGGCGCTTCCTTGACTACTATCGTCCGGGTAATGATTTTTTGACGGCCTTGGCCATGCTGCGCGAACTCGTGCATCTGCGTCTGCGCCACAAGCGTCCGATTCTCGACGTCGAGGAATTGTGCGACGCGGCCGATACCTATCCGGAAGCGGCCGAGCGCATTCTCTCGCGCCTGGCCGATGCCGGTTACGTCGCTCCCGTCACGACGGAGGCGGGCGGGCGCACACAGGAGTGGGTGCTCGTGGCCGACAGTCAGAAGACAACCCTTTTGCGCGCCTTCGAATTTTTTGCGGTAAGCGGCGGCAATTCACTCGTTTCGAGTAAGATGCAGCGCTTGGCCGGCAAAGAAGGCGCCGGCGGAATTTTGGCCGATTGGTGGAAGGAACTTTCTACAACCGAAGCTTTGAACCGTCCGATGGCGCAGCTTTTTGCGCTCAACGACGCCGAGCAGGACTTCTCTTCGGAAGAAGCCATCGAAAACAACTCAAGCACAACACAAAAGCCGTGACTCGAATTCTTGCTGTTGAAACGAGCGGCGACTACGCGAGCGCCGCCTTGCTGGCCGACGGCGAAGTCGTCTGCAACATTTTTAAGGAAAAAAATCGCCATACCGAAAGCCTGATCTCGCTTGCCGACGAAGTGCTTTGCGGCAAAAACCTCAAGGTGGCCGACATGGACGCCGTGGCGTTCGGAGCGGGCCCCGGAGCGTTTACGGGGCTTCGCGTGGCCTGCGGGGTGGCGCAGGGCCTGGCCTGGGCGATCGGCAAGCCCACGGTGCAGGTGGGCAATCTTGCCGCCGCCGCGTATGCCCTGTTTGAGTCGCACCCCGAAGTCAAGCGGGTCTGCGTTGTGAACGATGCGCGCATGCACGAGTGCTATACGGCAAGCTTTGAACGTGATCCCGACGGCGGCATGCCCAATGAAGTGCGTGCCCCTGAACTTGTCAAACCCGAAGACGTCGTGCAGATCCTGAGGCAAGACAACGTGCAGGCGGTTATCGGCACGGCTCTTGCTGCGTACGCCGAGGAAATCCTTGTTCCGGAAGGCGTCGTCGCGATCGAAACCGAACAGGTGAGCGCCAGACAAATCGTGGAATTGGCCGCCCTGATGATGAAGGCGGGGCTGGTGACCGATCCGCATCTTGCCGCACCGCTTTACGTGCGCAATCGCGTGGCTCTCACCATTGAACAGCGCCGAGCTGGAGAAAAGCTTTGAGCGAGGTTGCGTTTCGCGCGATGACGCCCGCAGACCTCGAGGCGGTGGCCGACCTCACGCACCGAGCCGATCCCTTCGGATGGACGCTGAGAAACTTTTCCGACGCACACGCCTCGGGAAATACGCTCACGGTTTTGACCGTAGACGGGGTGACGTCGGGCATTGCCGCCGTGATGCACGTGCTCGACGAGTCGGAACTTCTGGAAATTGCGGTGCAACCTGCCATGCAGGGAAGAGGCTACGGCAAGGCGCTGTTGACGCAGGCCATTGCGCTGGCTCGCCGCAACGGCGCCGTGCGTATGTTTCTCGAAGTTCGGGAGAGCAACGCGCGTGCGCGTAAAATGTACACTTCGTTCGGATTTGAGGAAACCGGACGCCGCAAGAACTACTATCCGACCGAAAACGGCCGGGAGGATGCGATTCTGATGACGGCGCAGTTTTCCCGGTCCGTGCCCCACGATTAAGAAGATTGAGAAAGTAACGCATCAATGGCGCTAACGCGGGAACAAAGTCAAATTTGGCAGGCAATGAATGTCGGCGTGCAGTGGGTGCTGCGCGACGGCATTGATCCGCTTGCGCCGGAACCCAAGCCTGCAGCTTCTGCCGCGCCGGCAGAGGTTAAGCCTTCGGCCGTCTCGCCTTCGGCCGTCTCGCCTTCGGCTACGATCCCCGCAGGTTCCGCACCGGCCGCTCCCGCGATGGTGCGCCGCGGTCCGATGGCCACGCGCCTGCGTCGACAGCAGGCCGCCGCCGGCATCC
>OATG01000077.1_pt1 | contig 117501 bp, 125 predicted proteins | sample 1516581 | NCBI WGS metagenome assembly OATG01 (sample SAMEA2579930, study PRJEB22360) | human gut metagenome | biome: human gut; feature: human-associated habitat; material: faeces | place: Denmark | collected 2008/2010
CTGTGCCGGTCCCGTGCCCCCGCCGGCGGGGGCGGCGGGAGCCGGAGGTTCCGGCAGGTCAGCCACAAGGCTCTCGGTGGTCAGCACCATCTCAGCAACGGAAGCTGCATTCTCCAGAGCGGAACGGGTGACCTTGGTCGGGTCCACGATGCCAGCGGCGATCATATCCTCGACAAAGACCTCGTTCTGGGCATCGAAGCCGTAGTTGGGCTTGTTGGCAGAAACGATCTTGTCGATGATGACGCTGCCCTCCAGACCGGCGTTCTTGGCGATCTGGCGCAGAGGAGCTTCCAGAGCCTTCAGCACGATCTTGGCACCGGTGCGCTCGTCGCCTTCCAGCGTGTCGCACAGAGCGCGCACAGCGGGGATGGCATTGATGGGAGCGGTACCGCCGCCGGCCACAACACCCTCCTGCACAGCTGCCTTGGTAGCGTTCAGAGCATCCTCGATGCGCAGCTTCTTGTCCTTCATCTCAACTTCGGTAGCAGCACCGACCTTGATGACAGCCACGCCGCCGGCCAGCTTAGCCAGACGCTCCTGCAGCTTCTCGCGGTCAAAGTCGCTGGTAGCGGCCTCGATCTGGCTGCGGATCTGGGCAATGCGGGCTGCAATAGCGTCCTTGTCGCCTGCGCCGCCCACGATGGTTGTGTTCTCCTTGGTCACCTTGACCTGACGGGCATGACCCAGCAGCTGGACGGTAGCGTCCTTCAGCTCATAGCCCAGATCAGAGGAGATCACGGTGCCGCCGGTCAGGGTAGCGATATCCTGCAGCATCTCCTTGCGGCGGTCGCCGAAGCCGGGAGCCTTGACAGCCACGACATTCAGGGTGCCGCGCAGACGGTTGACGATCAGGGTGGACAGAGCCTCGCCCTCGATATCCTCAGCCACGATCAGCAGCTTCATGCCGTTCTGCATCACCTGCTCCAGCAGGGGAACCAGATCCTGAATGACGCTGATCTTCTTATCGGTGATCAGAATTGCAGCGTTGTCCAGATCGGCCACCATCTTGTCGGTATCGGTGACCATATAGGGGGTCAGGTAGCCGCGGTCGAACTGCATACCTTCCACGATCTCGTTGTAGGTCTCGGCGGTGGTCTTGTTCTCCTCGATGGTGATAACGCCGTCAGAGGTGACCTTCTCCATAGCCTCGGCGATCAAACGGCCGATCTCGGGGTCACCGGCAGAGATAGTGCCGACGCGGGCGATATCGTTGCTGTCCTTCACCTTCTGGCTGTGTGCCTTGATGGTCTCCACGGCGGTGGCAACGGCCTTGCTCATGCCGCGGCGGATATCCATGGGATTTGCACCGGCGGTAACGTTCTTCATGCCCTCATTGACCATAGCCTGTGCCAGCACGGTAGCGGTGGTAGTACCATCGCCTGCGGCATCGTTGGTCTTGGTTGCGACCTCACGCACCAGCTGTGCGCCCATGTTCTCGAACTCGTCCTTCAGCTCGATCTCTTTTGCGATGGTCACGCCATCGTTGGTGATGACCGGTGCGCCGAACTTTTTGCCCAGCACCACGTTGCGGCCCTTGGGGCCGAGGGTGATCTTAACGGTGTTAGCCAGGGTATCAATACCGGCACACAGTGCCTTGCGAGCGTCCTCGCCCTGCTTGATCTGCTTTGCCATAATACATCGCTCCTTTATAATACAAGCTCAATTGAAAAGGGAAAATTCAGTTTCAGTCTTCCACAACAGCCAGAATGTCGCTCTGGCGCACGATGGTGCACTCTTCGCCGTCCACCTTGACCTCGGTGCCGGAGTACTTGCTGGTGAGGACCTTGTCGCCGACCTTGACGGTCATCTTGACTTCCTTACCGTCCACGACACCGCCGGGGCCCACCGCGATGACCTGTGCGACCTGCGGCTTCTCTTTTGCGCTACCGGTCAGGATCAGGCCGCCCTTGGTGGTCTCCTCAACTTCAACAGTCTTAATGACAACACGGTCTGCAAGAGGAATGATCTTCATAATTCTTGCCCTCCAATTATATTGAATTTATTTGAAACTTTGTTGCGTCCTGCGGGGGCTTCGTGTGTGCCCCGCAGTGGTTTAGCACTCATTTTCTCTGAGTGCTAAGTGTATTGTACTCATCTTGCCCTGAAAAATCAAGGGGTTTTGCAATTTTTCTTTGTTAAGAATTTATGACGTCCAAAAATCGTACTCTGCCACGCAAAAAAGCGGCGCATCCTTGACAGGACGCGCCGCCTTTTTTATACTTATAGCGCATTATAGCAGTTTGCGTTTTTAATGCACAAGCAACAGCCGCAAACTGCATATCGCAAATAAGCCGTCTTGATAGGCACTATTTTTGAAAATTGCGATAGAAAAACACAGCTGCCGCGCTTTGCGGCAGAACGGAGGATACCGTGACAGACAAAAAGCTGATCTCATCTTTACAAGGACTGCGGGCAGTCGCATTTTTGTGCGTGGTCATCTCCCATTGCGGGGCGCCGTGGCTGGGTCCGTGGGCGATTTCAGTATTTGTGGCGCTGTCCGGTTTTCTGATGGTCTGCAACTATTACGACCGCCCCCGCACAGCACCGGGGCTGCGGTCTGCCATAGCTTTCTCCTTTAAAAAAATACGCCGGCTGTATCCGCTGCACCTTATTATGATGGCTGCCGCCCTGTTATTTGTACTGAAGGGGCTTCTGGCGCAGCCCTCTGCCCGCGGGGTTCTCTCCTGTGCGGCGCAGCTTGCGGTAAGCATTTTCCTGTTGCAAACATGGATCCCGTCCAGCCGTTTCTGGTTCTGCCTGAATGGAGTGGCTTGGTATCTTTCGGTGCAGGCTTTTCTGTATGCCATCTTTCCCACGCTTCTCGCCGTGCTGAAAAAGGCCGATGCCCGCAAACTGCGCTGCATTGCCGCAGCAATTTTCTGCGTACAGTGCCTTTTCTCCCTTGCGGTCTGGAAAGCCGGGCTCAGCGGAAAGGCCGCATTCTACCTGACCTATCTGTGTCCGCTGTTCCGGGCAGGCGATTTTACCATCAGCTGCTGCGCGGGCTGTCTTTACCACAGCCGCAAACAGGAGAGCACACTACCGCGCAGTGCTTTCTCCCTATTGGAACTGGCCGCTGTACTGCTTGCGGGCGGCTGCCTTTTTATCGCCGCCAAGCAGACAGGGGTTCTGGGCGCAGTGGCCTTCCGGTACAATGTGCTGTTCACTCCCTCTGCGGTGCTGCTGGTCTGGCTGCTCGCCATGGGCAAAGGGTTCATTTCCCGGCTGCTATCCGCAAAGCCGTTTTTGTGGCTGGCACAGCTCTCCCCTTACGGCTTTCTGATCCATCAGGTACTGATCCGGTATATGGAGTGGACTGCGGACAAGTTTAGCCTTACAGTGCAGCCCGTGGTCTGGACCTTGACCGTATTTTTGCTCACGCTCTGCCTGAGCTGGTTTTATAAGGCGCTGGAACGTCGGGTGCGGCAGCGTCGTACAAAGGCTGCTGCACAGTAAACAAAAAGACAGCTTCGATCTCTCTGCAATGTGCCAAGTTATGTCATGGATTTTAGTTGCGCGCAAGGAACTTCTCTTTTTCGCCAAAAAATCTCTTGTCCCTCCAACGCTTCCAGAAAATAGAGCAAAAAAGAAAACCCCAGAATCATTCGAATTAGAGAATAATTCTGGGGTTTTTAATACTGTCGGCGGGGGCAAACCCGTACTCTGTCTCCAGAAAGGGATTTTAAGTCCCTCGTGTCTGCCAGCCTTCGGCAAATTCGATTTTCGTTCGTTGTATCGTTTGATTTCTCATTGCGAGAGAGATTTTTCCTCCGCGAGCGAGAGGGATTCGCACTTTTTTGATAAGATGATAGTATCACATTTTCCGCCCTATGTCAATCATGTAAAATTGTTTCATCTTGTCATGCTTGATCTTCGGAGCGTCCGGGACCCGGGGCTTCCGCCGGGGGCGTTCGCCCTGCCCAGATGCGCTCCTCAGGGTGGGGTGTGGTGAGGGGTGGATGATAGTTTGATTGGTGTACTGATGGTCTGGCTTGGACGATGCAGTATTTCTGATTTTTGAAGAGTACTTTTGAAGTGACTGAATTTATTTTGATGTGCTGATTGCTTTGATTATTTCTTATCCTTGTTGTTCATTGCTGTTTATTTGCTCAGTAACTACTTTGCCTGTGCTCTCCCCTGCTGTTCTTTTGCTGAAATTTCACCGGAAGTGATTTTGAGGAATGGAATGAAAAACGTGTATATTTGTTCGATATAAAACAATCGTTCTATTATAAAACCGTATGGATGGGATTTTGTAACCACACCCACACGGTCTGAGGTCTAAAAGATTATTTTAGTTTTTCGAGTATCTCGTCTGCACTCACGCCGCTGGCCAGCAGCTTTTTCAGCACGTCCTCTGCTTCGATCTTCTTAGCTTCCTCAGCGGCCTTCGCATTCATGCTCTACTCAACAGCTGTTTTATGAAGTAGAAATCATCTGTTTTCCTCTAATTTTCATGACTCAACAAACCGTTATGATGTTGGTGTCATTAGCGGGTTAGATAGTGTACTCAACAGCAGTTTCAGACGTTAATGATAAGCTCATGGATTTTTGTTGTTTTCTCCTGTTTTCCGCCATTTCTATGATTCTTCTGAAAAAGTTGTGCCAATTTTGTGCCACAGGGGTCAAAAGTTCAGCGTTTTGTATAAGTATCTAGCATTTATAGCTCATATAGCTGTGAAATATGGCCAATTTCAGTAACTCAATTAGTGTGCAAAACAGGTTCTTTTTGGCAATGCTACGTCAATACGGTTTGTTGAGTAGACATTTGTTTTGTACTTTTGTTGCATATAAATAGTTAAATCGTGCAATTATATTTACATTTCGCTTCAACCGGGGTAGTCATTTTCTGAATCGAGTGATTATTCAGGGATTATGACCGTCCAAAGCCTCTCTTGAAAGAATGAAATTTGCATAAAAATAAGGCCTACCGACAGACGTCGATAGACCTTAGGCATGATAAAATCATTTATTTTGAAATATTGCTCATAGCTGATTATAATCACCTATTTTTATCTTATAAGTAATTATAATCAGTTTTTCATTTTACTTTCCTACACACCACATTTTTTCTTTGCAATGCTAAATTGTAACCAGAGTGGCACTTAGCTGTTCTCCTTCCCAACATTGCCCCTTAGTCTGTTCAGCTGCTATTGTTGCTTTACGACATACAGTGTCTTCTACTCAACGTAGAGTAACCTTGGGACTTATAGCCTCGTCCTTTCTTTATCTGTTGCTATAGAGTTCCTGATGCTCCAAATTCCTTTAGTGAGATTAGGTTTCCTTTTTCATTTGCCGCAAGCGAAATAACAACAGCGTTTTTCTCTATATCATACCGCCCACTAAATTGATAGTCTTTTCCCGTAACAAGACCGTTAGCATCCAAAAGTGACTGAACAAACCCCATTCCGTTGATTCTCATTTTGCATTGTCCATCAGTCAACAGCTTATCCGGAACCCGAAATGACATAGGGTGAACCGCAGCACACGGCGTAATCACTATGGATTTTCGATCTTTTCTCTGCAAAACGCAAATATAATCCGGGCTTCCAAGAATACGAATGATGTCCTTTCCAATATGTACTCTCCGACTTTCCGCTGGAATCGTCACCAATAAATTCATGATTCGTCCTGAATTCATGTCGGAGTTCCTCTCTCGACAGCTGTACTATCTGGTGGCTCCATATTCTCAGACTGTTCCTGCAAAACGGATAAAGAGGTTTCCTTAGAGGCTTCATCGGTCTGGAGTGTTGATTCTTTTGAAAGTTCATCCTTTTCCTGTTCAGGCTCATTCAATGCCACAGCCCCCTGATACCCGATAAAATCCTCAAACATGTTCATCTGATGAGCTGCAACATAATCATTATAAGATTTTCCGATACAATTCTTATAGGCATCCGGGAAGAATTTTATCTGCTTTTTCTTCGTTTCGCCAGTAACAGGGTCTGTATATTGCTGTGGTTTCGGTGTGAACATGATGGCCTCTTCCAAGTCGAATAGCATACAGAGACCTTGATTTGAGTTAGCCACCCGTCCAAGCACTTTATAACGGCATTCTCTATTCCAGCTCATCATTTTATAGATTTTCTCTACAAATTCTAATGATACAATGTCCTTATTCACCCAACTTTCACCCTTTTGTCTGGCCCATTCAACAGAAGCACTGTCTTCTTCCGGGCACATAATCAATGCAAGTCGCTTCTTGTACGGATTCAAAATCGGGACTACATACTTAATTCCTTCAAAAAGTCGGATGCAGGCCATGTTAAATTTCATAACGCCATATTTTATGCTCAATGCGGGTTTATTCAGCATAGAGAACTGTGTACGCGGTGGAAGTTCATAGCCATCGAAATTTTCGTACTCCAGTTCTCTTTTTTGTTCTTTCCGTATCTGCGCCAGTTCACGAATCAGCGTAATTTCCTGTGCACTCAGTTTCTGCTCCCGGCTTTTTTCTTCCATTCTACAAGTTCCTCCTACATAGACATCAAAAGAGCATCCAGTTCACGCTGTACCTCATTTTTGCTCGGAATTGCGCCAATCATGGGATTTTCTACGACCAGTCCATACTCCATTACATCGCTGTTCATAATGCTTTGAATCCACTTGCTCCGATATAATCGACATCCCAGATTCATAGCGGAGTTCTCAGCCTTCTTATAATGATTTTTTCCAATCAAAGTCTGAGATTCATCCAGTTCAAAAATCAAGAATTTCGTATTTTGCCGCCCACGAGAGATACCACGACACTGATAGCGACAGTCCTGTTTCCAGTTCATTTCATCTAATATCGCACCCGCAAAAGCTCTAGATGAAAATCTATTGCAGATGTCATTTGCATTTTGCCAATGAATCGCCGTTGAAGAGTCATGACCGCTCTTTCGCAGAATTATGACCTGCAGGATTGGATGATATAGCAGTTCCACATATTCACAGTCGTCCAATCTGGTATGACAAGCCTTGCTAAAACGAATTTCATTTTTAGCAATTGTAATAACTGGGCTACTATGGTTGATAAAGCAGGCGCTGGAAGCCGTCAGATATTCAGACTGATACATCGAATCTTGTTTTTTCCCGGCCCTCATATCAGCCATAGCATTTAATTCTACCACTTCTTCTGGCATATAGGCACTCAGACAAAGGCTGCGGATACTTTCATCGTTTATACCACTCCAGTTCGGATGAATGCCTACAAATCCTTTCAATGCTCCCTGTTTAATTACAACGATATCCTGTACCCCACACCTTTTGCTGCTGGATGCCACAAGATGTGCAGCTCGTGCAATCTCCGGTGAAACAATCGCTTCGTGATGTTCTGGGACATAAGCCGAGCATCGGTCGCCATTATTCTTCGTCACCTTCCCCAGCTTATAATCTACCACGATGCTCTTCCGAGCTTCCAAATCACCCCAGCGGCGTTCGTTTTTCATGATGTTGGCTACCATCATGCCGTTCCACTTTTGCCTGCCTCGCAGGGTGCTGCGCTTCTTTTTCGTAAGGATCATTGCAATTTGGTCGTAGTCGTACCCTTGAATAAAGGCCAGAAAAATAAAACGTACTGTCTTTGCTTCTTCCGGCTCGATTACCAGCTGCCCATCCGTTGTATGCCGATATCCCATCAAATCAGCTACCGGATATTGGCCAGTCATAATACGCTGATCATACGAAAGAATCATGCGACGGCTCTTATTACCAGATTCCCAGTCTGCTAAAAGAGCCTGAACATCCAAGCTATACTGGCTGTCAGGATTAAGCGTGTAAATATTTTCAGTTTCAAAGTACACACCAATCGGATGAGCCGGATGCATAGTTTTCAGGGCAGCGATTTGTGTCATGCAATCCGAGAAATTTCGAGCAAAACGCGAAACACTGGCACAAACAACCAAGTCGATTTTTCGCTCTTTTGCATCCTGCATCATGCGCTTAAAAGCATCACGCTTTCTCAGTGATGTACCGGATTTTCCTTCATCACTGTATATATTCTGCAGTGTCCAGTTCTCGGTTTCTGCAATCTTTTTAGTGTAATAGAGAGTTTGATTTTCAATTGAAGAAATCTGCTCTTCGCTGGAAGTACTAACACGGGTATAAACCGCCACACGTTTCAGATTACTGTCATAAATAGATGGCGTGGGTTTTGCCGGACGGAAATAGTCTTTTGCCGTTTTCTGGCAGTGGTCCGTCTGCTTATGAATTCTACCACGAATTTCCGCTTTTCGTCTTTCTGCTTCCGTATGTCGGCTCTGCCAGTCCGTTCCAAGTGGGAGCATCTCAGTTTGTCCTGCAGGAATATACTCTATGGCTTTTTGTCCTTCTACAATCATTTTTCTTCAACCTTTTCCATTTCATTTTCCAATCGTGCTCTCCAAGCAAGATAGTCTGCTTTACGGATTGCTGTGTATTTTTCGGCTAAAACTTTCAGACTCCGCCTCTGATCTTCCACATCCAAAATAGTATCGATTCGCTGATCATTATCGTCCGTAACAATGTCAATCCGCATTGGCAAGTCAAACAGATATTGCAATAAGAAACAAAATTCGCATGTATTGGCTGCAAGGTAGGCTCGTGTCTGCGAAGAAATTAGATTGATTTTCCCCTTTTTGCAGTCACGGAGTAAATGTACCATCTCTGGACGTTTGAAGATTTCTTTATTGCCTGTAATGTCAATGTACACACCGAACAGCTCTTTATCTGTATCATCTTTGAATTTTTCAGCATAGTAGGAACTATGATAGGCTACTACGGCATCTTTAGAGCGTTCCCATAGTTTTGCCAGTTTTACATAGCCGCCGACCTTATATTTGCTGTCCATTTATAGCACCTTCTTCCGGCTGAACACTCCAATACCATCTCCGTTTCTTCTGATAGCAATGAATGCCCATTTCCGTTTTCGCCATCCGTGCAACTCGTTTGCTGATGCCCTCATTATCCAGACGGCAATAAATTTCATTTGCACTCATATCACCATTTGCAAGAAAATGTTTGATCCAATAGGCCGCCTTCTGCTGCTCAGAGTCAAATTTAGGCTTATCATCTTTCTGCTGAAATTCATAGGTTTGTGGTTTGCATTCCAGCCACTGAAAGCCACTCTCGGCAGAAATGGAAAAGCGAATGTCTTCTGCTGTAGGAGCAAGGCTGTTTTTGATTTGGTGTACGATTCTTATATCGGAGTTTTCCGTATCTCGTTCTACCTGCAGGACGCTCCGCGCAGCTGCCACAACATCAATACTTCCAAGGCTACGGTACAGTCCCTTGGAGCCTTCCTTTTTATTAAGGTGTCCGATTAGAACGATGGCGCAGTCGTAGCCAGTAGCCCACATTCCAAGGCGGCGCATAAGTTTTCGTGCCCTACCTGCGATTTGCAAATCCGAATCGCTACCGAGGTATGCTTGGATCGGGTCAATCACGACCAATCGCGGCCGGAATTCAACAATTGCCTGACGGATACGCTCATCATCCAAGGTAAGACCGTTGTATACTTCCTCATTAATGAAAGCTATCTTCCTGCAATCTGCTCCGCATCGTTCCAGACGGGGTTTTATTGTGTCCGAAGCGTCATCTTCGGAGCACTGATAAATCACCTTTTGTGGTACACCTACTTTACAGCCGTCTGGGGTCTTTCCTCCTGTCGAAAGCTCTGCAATCAGATTCATCATCATAGTGGATTTTCCATCGCCAGGATCTCCCTGCAATAATGTGATTTTCCCAATTGCAATAAACGGATACCATAACCATCGTACATCTGTTGACTGAACTTCGCTGTACAACGTCAGTAACTGTTCCACGTCGTTCTCACCGCCTCATCCTTGCAACTTAACTTCACGCTTTTATTATACGCCTGTCAGATAATTTTTTCTGTGAAGTAACACTTCACATGTGCAAGGAATTGTGATGTAACACTTCACAAAATCGCCTCAGAATACATGACCGCTAGAGGTAGGGCTGTAATCTCTGAGCATTTTCTATCATCAAATGCCCATTGCTTGTATACGCTTCCTGAAAAGCGAATAATTATATTGTCTTATGCGGGCATTTGAAAGGAAGTTTTACTTATGTCCGTCAATTATTCCGCTTTAGGGAAACGTATTGGCTATTTCAGAATGCAGTGCGGTAACATCACCCAAGAAGCCTTAGCTTCTAAAATCAATCGCAGCCGTGAATTTTTGGCTAAAATTGAAAAAGGCACCGAACATCCAAGCATTGCCACGCTAGTCGATATTGCTGATGCCCTTTGCATTTCTGTTGATGATTTGTTGATTGATAGTCTTCACTATTCTGTTTCAACATCTAACTCCGAACTGCATCGTTTACTATTGGATTGCAATGAAACAGAGCAGGCCATAATCACCCGCATGGCAAAAGAGTTAAAGGCTACTCTTGTCAGCCTTGGAATTTAACATTTTTTCGTAGCAAAGGTTAAAATAAAAAGGCTCGCATAAGCTGCAGACGCACCCTCGAATTCTCCTAGGTGCTGTCTGTGGTTTATGCGGCCATAGACAGCAATAAAAAAAGCCCACCAACGAACCATGTAGCAATTACACAGTGCGTTAGTGGGCATGTGGTCAATCTTTCTCGTATTTTTCAATCAGGCATTGATGTTCTTTAGTGTCCTTGTCGTAATTAATTCCTACGAGTAGGATATCTCCAGTATAGCTCAGAATCGAAGACGGATACTTTTTGTCTTTTATCTGTTGCATGGCTGTCGCAGCATTTTTACTCCACTTCAATTCAACGACCATCGCTGGATATGATGAAATATACTCTGGCTTCGGTATGAAAACAAAATCTGCAAAGCCTCGGCCAGTTGGCAGCTCCCGAATCGGTTTGAAATAATACTGCATTGCGCTCAAGTATGCGATTGCCAGTACACTGCTCAACGAATTTTCGTTATGATACTGGATTACCGATACATATTCATTATGGATTTTCTCAATTTGAGCAGCGACTGTTATGCCATCCATGTCCAATGTTGCATCAAGTAGACGTTCTGAATCTCGCTGGAAAGACAGCATCTCATTCCACGCTCCACTTTCGACTGCTGCTGTGAGCTCCTGCCGAATTTCTTCATTGGGTACGAAAGCCGTCTTCAATTTTTGATTAAACCCAAGATATCCCAGATGAATCATATAGGTCAGCACATCGTCCCTACTTTTTATATTAACTGTATCATTTTTGAACGTCGCTGTGTTCACCTTGACCTCTGCACCAGAAAGCATCTCGATGATGGCCGTTTTTAGTCCATCGAAATCCATATTAATCAGTGGCACAATTGCATCATAGGAAGCAGTTTCTGACCAATAGCTTTTGAATTCTCCTCGCAGCATTACACTGACAACCGCTCTAGGATTATAGACTTGATAATCCTTCAGAAGATATCCGTCATACCACCGCTTCACCTCATCGAAATCCTGATGGTACTCCTCCGCCAGTTTCCGCACCTCATCTTCTGTAAATCCAATATATGGTGCTAGTCTGCTTGCACTCAGCATTGTAAATTCATCAAAATTATTCAGTGCCGACTGAGTTTTTTCCTTCTTTATGGGAAGGATGCCTGTCAGATAAGCCAGTTGAATATACTTTGTTGGCTCTGTTCCTTTGAACATTCCTCTGAGGAAATTGATGTAATCTTCCTGTGCCTTCGTATTAGCAGCCTCGTCACGAATAAGAACATCCCATTCATCAATAATGACGATGAACTTTTTTCCTGTTAGGGCATTGATTTGTGATAAAGCCTCTGGCAGCGACTTTGTTTCCTCTGGAAGCGTATCTGGATAGTACTCCTTAAGCTCTGCAATTGTCCTCTCAGAAATGTAAGGAACTACCTGTTCCGCTCCCCCCGCTGGTTCCATACACCATTGAATATCAAGATGAATTACGTCATATTGATTTAAGTGCTTCTTAAAATCCGCGCTCTTGCTGATTTCCAAATCTGCGAACATCGCTTCTGAGTCGCAGCCTCTACTATAGTAAGCTGTGAGCATATTCGCTGTAATAGACTTACCGAATCTTCTCGGACGGCTGTTGCAAATATAACCTTGCAGTGTATTTAAAACTCTATTTGTGTATTTAATGAGTCCGCTTTTGTCCACATAGATTTCAGAATTCAAAGCGACTTGGAACGCAGAATTGTCTGGATTCACAAACATTCCCATATCGTATCCCGTTCCTTTCCGTGACTGTTTGATACAAATCACCTATTGTACTTTGATTTTACCATTTAGAAGGACAAATAGCAAGTTGATATTCCCTCGCAGCACCACTCTTTTCAGTCTTTTCTCAAGAGGATATACACATCTTCGACAAAACTCATGAATTCCACACTGGCTCTCTCGACCATGTGCTTTCCATTTATACCTTTCAACTCTTCCATGACCTTTTCTGCCGCAACACCTCTCCGCTCTCCCACTTCTTGCATCGTACTCACCACCGCCTCATCGATGAAAGAAGCGTACTTTGCACCATCGATATGGCTTCGTACTGGCACAAGTTCGCCACTTTCAATGCGGAGCACGTTCGGCATATAGATTCGTTCAATCCTTGCCAGTGCTTCATCAGCTTCCATTTTACAAAGATACAGCTGCATGGCACTTACAGCCGCAACCTCCGATGCACAAACTCCATAGTTCTCCGATACGAGCTTTGAGATGTTATTCATTTTGCTTTCTCCTATGTGTATTACTTGCTACCCACAACATATAACAAAATTCTGCACATAGCAATCCCTGAAAAAAAAATACCTATAAACGAAAAAAGGCCCCGCCAGACTATTTTGTCCAGCGGGGTCGTGATTGTTCACATTTTGCTTCTAGTCGAATCATCTTTTTTCTTACACAGCATCTTTACGCTCACGCTTTGCAGCCATCGTCAGGTATCGGCGGTACTGAATGCTGAATCCATAAACCTTATACGGAGCATCCACATACTCAACCGTGCCATCCATATTGCACCGCTTGAAACCTCGGAAGCTGTTCAGCGTCCGGCGGTTTCCAACCGTAGTAAGGGTCACACCGAAGGTCGTCTTGAACTCGACCACATCTCCTTTGACCGTTTCCTTTTCAATGAAAGCACAGTAGATGCCCTTTTCAAAATGAAGCAGGTCGGGAGCCTCGGCAATCAGCTCCGGTGTAAGTTTCAGGCTACGCTTACGAGTACTCGTAGGGTTGCCATCTTCATCCCTATATGCACTACTCTGAACATTCAGCCCATATACCTTCAGAGGCATACCTGCCGTGTTCTGTTCAGGAAGCTGTTTCAGGCAGTCGATGAAGACATCGAAGTTCTTCTTCATGTTTCCGAGTTCTCCCTGTTCGTTTTCCAGCATACTGCGCTCTTTTCGCAGGTCATCCATACGCTTCCGAATCTCATTTGCAAGCGTGTTATAGGTTTCGACCACAGAACCTTCCTCGACATCGATGCTGTACATTCTCGTTCCAAGGTCACTGGCTGTCAGTCCATTGCGGATGTCCATTTCAAGGTCACCAATGGAAAGGTCACCGTTTGCAATGGCTTCTTTTAAATTCTCGTTCTGCTCCATCGCCGCCTCACGCATTGCAACCACCTGTTTACCGATGATTTCATTCAGTTTGACTTCCAATTCTTTCACCTGATCGTCCAGAGCTTCGATACGCTGAGCAGAAACTGCACTGTTTTTCACTTTCCGGTAAAACTTGTCGTAGGCAGCCTTAAACATCCGGACGATATCCGAACCATCACCTTTTGTCTCGTAGTCATACTTTAGTCGGTAGAGCATTTCCATGAAGCTCTGTTCCAAAGCGACCTCATGGTAGAGTATGGTAGAGTTCGGAAGGACACCGCTCCTCGGCGGCTTCCCGTTCCGCATCTGTCATCCGCCCCAGTTTGCTGCGGCAGTATTTCTTCTGGTCAAGAGTTCCAGTCTTGGGTTCTTCCCCTTCCCGTACTCCGGCTTTCCTCTTACAACGCCAGACCGGGAATGCAAAAGTGTACTTCTCCAGATATTCACCGCCGTCCTCACCTGTTGCCTGCAAACTCCGCTCATCCGTATAGCCAGATGCCACGTTCGTGTAGGTGAGGCGGAAGAATCCGGCACCGCACTCTTCTCCATCCGGCAAATGCGTTCCACAGACAAGGTTTACAAAGGGACGTTTCACAATGGTCTTCTTCTCTTTGGTCTTGATGTCTCCCCGGTTGGGTTTGTTGTACATCATGGCCTGTACTTTATCCCAAGTCAGACGGTCGATGATTGCGACATGATGGTTTTCGATATAGTAGCGAGGTGCTTCACCACTGTTCTTTGAAGACCGATGGGTTAGGAAGTCTTTTGTGATGGTCTTCTGCATCTCAATGTCGCCCACATACTTCTCATTCCGAAGAATGATCATAACGGAACCAGCTGCCCATTTCTTTCCGTTTACTGTCGGCCGCCCCATCTCATTCAATTCTGCCGCGATTTTAGTGGCGGACAGTCCCAGCAGATACCGCTCAAAGATGTAGCGGACGGTGGCCGCCTGATCGGAGTTGATGATCCATTCACCATCCGGACCCATATCGTAGCCAATCATGCGCTTCAGATTGATCTGCGGACTGCCGCGCTGGAACTTGCGCTGGAGTGCCCAGCGGATGTTGTCCGAAATGGAGCGGCTTTCGTCTTGCGCCAGAGCCGAAAGAATGGTCAAAATCAATTCACCAGTTGCATCCAGCGTATCGATATTCTCTTTTTCAAAGAAAACGCCCACCGGAGGATTGAGCTGTCGAAGCTCACGGATACAAGTTAGTGTATCAACCGTGTTACGGGCAAAACGGGAAATGGACTTCGATACGATATAATCGATTCTTCCTGCCTTGGCATCATCCATCATGCGGTTGAACTCCACGCGGTGCGCACGGCTCGTGCCGGACAATGCTTCGTCCGCATAGATGCCAGCGAAACGCCAGCCCGGTTTGCTGGTGATGAAACTCGTATAAAAAGCTTTCTGGGTCGTATAGGAAGTCTGCTGACTTTCATCTCCCGTGGAAACACGGCAGTAGGCAGCCACACGGATGTTGTTCTGCATCTTCAACTGACCGCCATTTTGCACAGAGCGTTTGGTTGCCGGAATAATAGAAACATTTGCCATAGTGCTTTCTCCTCTCATTTTATAAACCGTTTCCGGTATGCGTTATCCCGCATGACCTGTCCATCATAGTAGCTGGCGGTATTGCGGAAGTCTTCAATATTGCTGTCCATCTCCACTTTTGTTCGAGTGTCATCGAACCAATGAACACTGTACTTCAGCGGAGAGTAAACCGTGATGGACAGGATGAACGCTTTGCAGTGTTCCCCTGTCAATCCATTCAAGAATGCTACGGTTCCCTCTCGGCCCTTGGGAAGCTGTCTCATCCACTGCACCGCTTCTTCTCTGCGGTCGTAGTCATCTTCCAGCTCATCCCAGTAGTCTTCCAGATAATCGAGCTTGTCCTCCAGCTTCTGGGCTTCGGTCTCATCCTGCTCTATCCGTTTTCTCAACCGCTCGATTTCCTCTTTTCGCTCAGTCAGGGCCGCTTCATCTATCGTTTCATCTCCAAGCAAGTCCCGCCGGGTCTCCATCGCATCTTTCTGGCTTTGAAGAAGGCTCATTCTCTTATGGGCAGCTTCTGCGTCTTTCTGGAGTGCGATGATTTGCTTTTTGTAGAAACAACGGTCACGCTCCATGAAGTCAATCTTCTGCAGGTTTTCAAGCCGTGCCTGCATCTGAATCACAAAGTCATCGGCCTCATGAGTAAGAAAGTCGGTATTCTCTGCGTACCGTCCGCTCATAATGTCTGCCACGCTCACATCATCCCGAATGGGGGCGCTCGACAACTGGAAGCGTTCTATCACGGCCCTGCGGATAACACGGACAATCTGCTCTTCGTAGACACTTTCGGCATGGCAGATGCTCTTTCCATTGTTCTGCTTCGCCGAAGGGCAAAACCATATAGGATTCAGATTTCTATTTCTTACATTGAAAAATCGTCCGCAGCTTCCGCAGATAAGCCGTCCTGAAAAAGCCCACTGTGTTTTTTCCTCTCTCTTGTGCGAATCCGATTTTGCATTGACGATCTTTTGCACCTTTTCAAACAGTTCCCTGCTCACAATCGCTGGATGATGGTCTTTAATGTAGTACTGCTGAACTTCACCTTTGTTTTTCCGCACTTCATGCGACAGATAGTCAGCAGTATAGCTTTTCTGTACCAGAACATCTCCAGTATACCGTTCATTGCGAATCATCCCAGCAATCCGACCGTTTGTCCATCCGGTGTCAAGCTCGCTGTTAAGCTGACCTTTCTTGGATTTGACCTTGCGCAACTTCTGTGCACTGCTCTCCGGAGCAGGAATGTGCTCACGGTTCAATTTCCTTGCGATGTCTGCAAACGAGAACCCTTCTGCGACCTCTTGGAAGATGCGCCGGATAACTACAGCTTCCTCCTTAACGATTTCAACTGCCTTATACTTGTAGCCGCTTTCGCTGGTAATCATCTCACCATTGTAGCGGTATCCATAGATGTCAACATTCCGCACATCTCCACGCTTAAAGCGCATCTTATTGCCAAGGTTGATGTTGCCGGAGATGCTTCGGCTTTCCTCTTGCGCAATAGCCCCCAGTGTAGTAAGGATGAATTCACTGGTCGGGTCTGCTGTATCGAGATTTTCTTTCTCGAATAGAATCGTCACATTGTTTTCTCGAAGCAAATCCAGTGCCATCATAAAATCAGCCGTATTTCGGGCGAATCTCGAAATCGACTTGCAAATCACGCGGTCGATTTTCCCTGCCTTGCAATGCCGAAGCAGTCTGCGGAAGCCGGTACGCTTTTCACTGTTCGTGCCAGAGATACCATAGTCCGAATATACACCGATGGGATTCCACTCAGGGTTGGCTTCAATCAGCTGGTTAAAGTACCGTTCCTGCGTTTCATAGGAGTTTTCCTGGTCAGATGAATCCGTTGAAACACGGATATAAGCGGCAACATTCAGCGTTCCAGTCTTCTGCTTCGTTGCACGGAAGCTCTCAGCAGAGATGAAATCACCCGGTTTTGCTTCATATACCAATTCCTGAGAGGGCTCATCACTCCTCTCAACCGGAATCGTAATGTCCTGCCGTACCACGGCGGCCTTCTTTGTGGTGACTGCTTGGTCGATGAACGCCTGCAATGCGGGGTCAACTTTCTTTTTTTGTTGAGTAGACTTGTCTTTCGTCTGATTTTTCTTGGGTGAAAAAAGAACCGCAGCGGAACCCAGTTCAGGCAGGTTCACAGCTGCGGTCTTGTTAGATGTCTTTGGCTGTACCGACTTTTCTTCAGTCATCTTCTGCAATTTTGCCAAGAAATCAGTTGTTGTACTCATAATTCTACTCTCCTTTCTGCCCTTTATTTCCTTTGGGCAGTCACATATTCCCTCTGTTTCGTGATATTATCAAGTAAATTTGGCGCAGAAAAACGGAGAATAATCTGTCGGATTATTGTCTTTTCTGCACGATATGTACTCCCCGCCCAATAAGGACGGGGACAGACTCAGATACGAGTCACAAGGTCGAGCGAGATCCAGCCTGCACCGGATTTCAGCTTGCCCCAGCCTTTCGTGGAACCAACGCCAGTAGATTCTGCCACAATGGTGAATACACCCTTTCTGGTGTACTGCCCGGTCTTTGCATAGTTCGTGCCCGGACCTTTGCGGATGTTGAGGTCGCTGACGGACACACGGACTGCATACGGAACAGAGGACTTCTGCTCCGGATAGACCGCCTTGCCCGCCGGGTCAAACACACAGTAGCCCGGATTGGCATCCGCACACTGCTTTGCGTTGGCGAGGTCACGGAACGCCCCCTTCTGGGATGCAGCGTTCTGCCAGCTCTTACGCACACGATACCATCCGGAAATCGTAGTGTCGGTGGTGGAATTGAACTTCGTCAGATTCCATTGCTCGATGATGCTGCAAAGGTTTTGTACATAGTCATGACTGGTAGCGTAACCACCATCCTTGATGATTTGTGCGGCCTTCTTGTAATCGGTACAGCCAGCCAGACTCTCATAGCGTTTCTTGCTGCCATTCATCGCACCGAGCAGATACGCCGCATGGTCGGCAATAGAGTCCTCGACACAAGTGTACTTACGGAAATCAGCATTGAACATCACATAGCTTCCTTCTGCATTCTGTTCCTGCGTTTTCTTGGTGTAGACGGACTTGCCATCCCACACAGAGTTCGGCCAGCTGTTCCCGGAAAGGCTGGTCTTCATACCAAAGCAGTTGTTCGCCTTTCGTGCCAGTTCGGAAGAACCGTAGCTGGATTCCAGAATGAACTGCGCCATCGACACACAGGCGAGGATGCCAGTGGTTTTCTGGTTTGCAGTAAACAGCGGACCGATTTTGGCTACCGTCTCCGCTCTAGTAAGATTTTCCAAGTCAGCCGCCTGCAAGCCGGGAGAATCATTCAGGGCAGCTGTAACCTTTTCGGCCAGATCCCCAAGACGAGCATACAGCCAGTCGCCGGGGCAGCTTTTATTTGCATACCAGCGATGGACCGTCAGTACCATCTCATCCGACGCAGGTGCGTAATTGAGAGTTTTATTCTTGTCGCCAAGCCATAAAAGTTTCCGCTTGCCATTGCGCTGGCAAATGTCAGTGCAGAGTTTGATGAGCGAGGCATACACGGCACTGTTCATGGCATACGGCTCGCTCTTATCGCTTGCACACTCAATCGTGATGGCGCGCTGGTCATTGGCATTGCTGGACGAACACCAGCTGCGGTTTTTCTCTTCTACGCAAAGAGAGATTTTCCCGTCTTTGCCAATACCATAGTTACAGCTTGCCTGACGGCTCGTGCTTGCAAAGCATCCGCAGATACTTTCCGCAGAAAGCTGACCGACCACACAATGCGGAGTGATACGGTCAATGCTGTGGGTGCGCTGCCCGGAATGATTCGGACTGAGTTTGGTGTAGGACACCAGAGGGCTATTGGAATAAGCCATTTCACACACTCCTTTATAATAAGGAAAGGCCCGGACCACTCCGAGCCTTTATGGGTTGATTACTTCTTTGTGTTTAGGGAATCAGCAATTTCATACCGACACGGATGGCATTGGAAGTCAGACCGTTCAGGGTACGGATATCCGCACAGCGACTTCCATCTCCCAGTTCCTCCTTGGCAATCTTCCAGAGGTTGTCACCGGGCTGGACGGTATAGGTCTTGCTGGCCGTGAATGCGTAGGTGTCTGCACTGTTCAGGACATATGCCACGCCATCTTCTGCTTCCGCACACTTGATCTTCAGCCAGCCATCACAGAACTGGATGATCTCTACAAGGGTGTTTTTCTTATAGACCGTCACGATCTCCGCACTGGTATCCGGTTTTTTGCGGATGTTCATGAGGGTCTTGAGCTTGCCATAGGCAATGGTAGCCGGAAGTTCTTCTGCGGTCGGAAACTCGGTCTCGTCCACATCAGCCTCGGCTTTCTCCTCTGCCAAATCATCCGTCTTCGGCTGTTCCTCTACATCAGGTTCTTTCTCTTCCTGCTCGTCCAGAACCGGCTGTTCCTCGCTCTCCTCTGCTCCGGTGACAGGCACAGCCTCCTCCGGGTAGATCACATTGCCGTCGTTGTCGAACACACGGCTGCCGGGATTCTCATCACACTTGGCTTTTGCGTTCGCCAACAGACGGTACGCGCCCAGCTGAGATGCTTCATCCTCCCAGTCCATGCGCACGCGATAGTAACCGGTCGTCAGTTTTGCAGGATAATTGTTCTTACTCATAGCACTTGCCTCCATAAAATGTGGGAGGGGCCGTTACACCCCTCCCGGTTGCTCACTGTTTCTTCTCTTCGCTGGTTTTACCGTTCAGTTTAGCCGCATGATTCTCATCCACAAGCTGAATGAGCATGGCTTTCAACTTCTCCGGCACAGGGAGTCCGATCACAGCACAGTTCTCCAGAATAGAAAGGCCCTCGTTAGAGATTGCCCAGAAAATCAGAGCAGTTCGGAGTGCTGCGCCCTCGCCGATGATCTGCGTATCGATCACACTGGAGATACCAACAAGGATGAAGATGCATACCTTCTTGGCGATACCCTTAAACCCGACCTCAGAAGACAGCTCATGTCGCACGGCCGCTGCAAGCACCCCAGTGAAATAATCACAGGTCACAAAAACAACCAGCGCATAAAAGAAGCCGTCAAAACCGCCGAAGAACCAGCCCAGGAATGCACCCATACCTGCAAACATCAGCTCTAACTTATCGATCACATTCTGCATAATTCTTTCCTTTCCGCCCTCTTGAGGGCATAAAAATTGGGCGGCATTGCTGCCACCCTGTGTAACTGTCTGTCTATACTAAACACCGTGGAGCAGGAGCAAGGAACACCTCTGCCCTTTCGGTGGGAATTTACGAGGAGCTATCTTCCGTCAGCCACGCGCGGATCTGACAGTAGTAACCATCTGCCCATGCCTGATAGCCTCTTGCGGAGGGATGGATGCTGTTCGTCAGCGTCCGGCTCGTTTCCGTGAAGCGGTTCGTTACAGGCTTGTCCGAATACGGGAATGCCAGACGGCGGTCAGTACGCAGACCGTGCGCAAAGCAGGTCACATTCTTATGGTACTTGCCAGCATCAAATGCTTTGATGAGTGCGAGATTGAGCGTGTTGATGCTCATATGGAAGATGCCCATGCTTGCACCGCACTGATAAGAATAATCCGAACCGGGACCACAAAGACCGATACCGATCTTGCAATTCGGGAAGCCCGTTTCCTTATCCAGCAGCGCATCGATGAACTGCTTTGCCTGATCCACGAACTTCTGTACCTCTGCTTCCGTGCGGTATAGTGTAGTGCCCTGCGATACATCATTGGTACCAAGTGCGATCAGGAAGTAGTCGATGCCCTCATAGCCGTTGGTCTCGCAATATTTCTGGAAGTCCAAACGGCCTTTGATCTTGTCCCAGAACGCATTCGTTTTGCCAGCGTAATCCGTGTCTGCCAGATACCGGGCAAATGTCCAGCTGCCGCGTCCTTCGTGTTTACCGCCTTCCGGTCCTCTCGTTCCCAGCGGATGGATCACGCAGTCATTATCCTCTGCCAGCAGACGGTACACTTCCGTTGCCACAGAACCATTGTCCACGAGAGAATCTCCACAGATGCAGATATTTTTCGTGAGCTTATCCTTCAGCTTATGGTGGACCCTGACCTGCACAGGTTTGGACGATACCGTATGGCAGTCTTCTTCATCCAAACGGCGGACGGTCAGTGCAAAATCCGTACTGTCCTTCGTCGGCGTGTAATTCATGCAATACTCGTTCCGGGTCAAGCTCGGTGCATTCGTGCCTCTGGCGAGCACATACAGATTTTCCTTGCCATCATGCCGGGAAAGACAGTCAAAGAAGATGGAAAGCTGGCGCCCTTCCATGCAGTCCCAGTGGGACGGGGTCACGATGTCATCTTCTACAGCCGGAGTAATAGCTCTCTGCACATAATCCGTGATACGCTTCGGGATAAAAGACGCCTCGTTATCTGCGAACAGATTGCCCGCTTTGTATTCCTTACCGCCCACAATGAACTTCACATCCGGGTGAATGTGCGGATTATATAGCTTGCTCTGATACCAGCTTGCAATATAGAAACCATTCGTTCCCAGCTTGCGGAACAGGCTGGTGTCGTACAGATTGATGGTTCTCGTGCCAGCGTCATAAGCAAGAATGCGCATCGGCATGCCAAATGTCGAGCTGGGTGTGTTAAACGCCATCTCTACCGGATCACCTGCCGTGATCCACTCATAGTGAAACGTATCCGGAACACCCAGACACTTGGTACTGACCTGGATCGTACCGGCATTCTGGTCAATGGTAATACCGCCGCTTGCCAGATACATGTGACGGGAATCCTTACCGGCGAGATCCGTGCGGAGCTGCTGGAAGCGGTCCTCATACTTCTTTTCGATATAGGAATCACGCCGTTCCTCATCGAACAGCTCACCAGCCTTATAAGTCGTGCCATCCAGTACAATGCTGAAAGAGGAACCCATGTGCGGATACCAGAAATGCTTTTCATACCAGGCAGCGATATAGTAGCCGTTTACTCCCAATGCACGGTACTGCGCAGTGTTGTAAAGATTGATCTGGTCCTTGGATGAGTCATAGGCAAGGATCAGCATATGATTCTTTTCCGCTTCCGTACTATCCAACATCGGCACCGGCTCCTCGCTAGCACTGATCCAGTAGTAAGCACCGTTATCAACCACCGCCAGGATACGTTTTGTGACCTGAATGGTGCGGTTGACCGTATCGATCGCAAACTGGCCCGTGGACAGGAACATCTTTGCTGAACGGTACTTGTGCTGGGTCATCGCAGTATTCGCAATTTTGGCTGGATTGCCATAATCGATCCCGTTGATGACTGTACCGCTACTCGAAGGAGCTGCATACACCACATTCCAGTCAAAAAAGACCGCAAAAACAAAGCGCCCCCTTGTGAATAGATCGCCCCAGCTATCGCCGCTCGTATTTTCCACCTTAATGACCGGAACCTCTGTCTTTTCTCCCGTCTCGTCTGCGGATACTTCCGCACCATCATAGTAGATCGCCCACCATTTTCCCACCACCGCAAAGTCAGCCGAAATACTGTTTTCCGCCACCAGTTTCGTCTGCTCGTACTGTGTACCATTTGTACGGCGGCAGACATATACACTCTTTCCCTCCGGGAATGTGACCGTCACCTTGCTGCCAGTGAGCCTGATGTCCACACTTCCGTTCATCCACTGCCATCCAGTTGCATAATTCGACAGTAATCTCAGCGGAAGCATGTTGTCATAAAGGTAAACAGAGAGCTTCGAGAACAGCTTTTCATTGGTGGTGACCGAAATAAATCGAGTGTTCGGAAGCAATGTGATCACATAGTTGTCATAAACCTTGCCGCTCTCTGCCCGGAAACAGCCGCCAAGAAATTTGCGGTCCATGTCATAGCAGACCATGTTGTTGTAGTCGTCCCGGCCGCTCATATAGCCGAACTCACCATCTACCAGAATTGCTCCGCCACTAACAGGGACCATATATGCCGCCCGCCAGCCCTCAGAGGATGCCAACCTGCCATACTGGTTTACAAAACCATTTTTGATTACCCAGTTCTTCATGATATTCTGCATGGAACGTACCCTGCCGATGGCACGGACATTCTCTCCAGCAGTACCATAGGTCTTCCCGGTGTTATCCACACGGGCATCTACCAGCTCCTGTGCATAGTTGGCATTTTTGTCCGTAGATGCCTTGACATTGGCATTGATCTGGGCTTTCAGCGTTTCTGCGGTCTTATCCATCTCGGACTTACTGGCCACAACAGCACTGTTTGCGGCATCGACCTTCTGAGTGATATCCGCCACATCCTGTGCGGTCATCTTGCGCAGGGTGGCCACATCTGCTGCAGTATTCTGGCGGTACAGAGCCATCTGCTCCGAGAACCGAGAACACATCGCCCAGTATTCCTCCTGTGACAAAAGCGTTCCGGCCGGCACAGGTTTCCGGCTGAGATAGCTGTCACCCGTTGCTTCCTCATATACAATCGTAAGAGGCTCATACTCTTTTGCTTTGTCCCAGATACCATCATGGCGAGGGACGATTCGGTTTCCGATATATTTCGACATATTTTCCCCTTTCCCGGCCGCATTAGCCGTTTGCAAACTCTACGATCAGCCGCCCATTACCATCCATGGAAAAGATGAGTTTCAGACCATCTTCGGTACTAAAGGCAAGATAACCATCATCCGTGACCGTACAGTTCAAAAGATTCTCGATGAATTTCTGGATGGTGCTGGATTCCGACTTGTCACTGAAGCCGAGTCCGTCCTCCGACACAACGGCAAAATAGCCATCGTCCGTGATATACACTTCCAGCAGTCCCTGGCGGATGGCTTCCACAACACCGGCGTAGGTATAAGTGGCGATCTTGCCGTTGTTGATGGCTGCCCGCTCCACCTTCAGCGTGAGGGAGAACGACCCAAGGACATCCCCTGCTGTGCTGAGCATAACAACATCCAGTGGAAAACACCCTGCCTGTGCGGTCATGAAGGTCGTGATCGTAAAGATGACCGCCCCATTTTCAACAAACACAAGGTCGGATGCCGTCTCGCTGGTGTAATGGAATATTGTGCCGTCCGGTCTGGTACCGGAGCAGGCAACGATGCAGTCCTGCGGCACGGAATACTGTACCGAGTTGTTATACAGGACACATCTGACTTTCCGTGCCCTGTTATCATATTGTTTGACCGGGACTATCACCGGGATCAGATTCTCCGTCAGTGACAGCTCCACTTCCTGATAAATGCTTGTGATCATTACGCGCTCCCTCCTGATCGGTCTTCTTATCCTCTGTTTCTTCTTTATTCCCATTATCTTTCTCTTCGGTGTCCGGGTTCTCCGGCTCCGGCTGTTCCGGTTCCGTTGGTGTAGTCGGTTCCGTTGGCTGTTCCGGCTCATAGCCAATGGTCTGCCACTGTTCTCCATCCCAGAGCTTTAACCGAAGGTTCTTCTTATCGATCCAGAGCGTATCTGCTGCCAGGGCCTCCGGTGCGGTTTCCGATACCGGGATACTCGGCTGGTACTTTTCATCCAGTTCTTTTTCAACCTCTTCCGACAGCTTCTTCGCCGCACTGTATCTCTCGTCCAACTCCTTTTGCAGATCTTCTGAGATTTCCGTAAGGGTGCCATACCGCTTATCCAGTTCCTCATACAGCTCTATGGACAGCTTTTTGGCAGTTTCGTACCGCTGATCGAGTGTTTTCTGAAGCTCGGCAGAGATAGCGGTCGCTGTTTTGTACCGCTCATCCAGTTCCTTCAGCAGCTCCTCGGAAAGCTCCGTGGCTTTCTTATAGCGGTCATCCAGTTCCTTGAGGGTCTGTTCCAGCAGGATCGCTGTCCTGACTGCCGTGTCATCCGACTCCCAGCCATAGCTCCACGTCTTACCGCCATCCGTGGATACAAACAGTCCGGCAGAGCTGTTCTTCCATGCGACCGTGGACTGTTTCAAAGTCGCCGCATTGAATGCATACCGGGTCGTGTTTCCCTTGCTGTCCGTCTCATTTTTATAATGAAGGCCAAATAGCGCAGCAAAAAGCGCACCGTCATAAATAATAGATGCTGTGATCCCACCGACCTGCTCCCCCACTGCTGTCTCCGCACGGACTGCCGTATCGTAGGCAATCGTTGCTGTATTCCGGATGCTGTTGAGCGAACCGGTCAGAGAAGAATTCCGGCTGCTGACCGTGGAGTTTGAGAGCGTGATGCTGTTATAACGTTCCAGCAGCGCATCATACTCGGTCTCGGTGACTTTGGAACTGACCTCAATGCCCAGCTTTGAGATATACACATGGACCGTATCACAAAGGGAAACACGCTCTGCTTCCACAATGTCCTCATACCCCGGCGTATTCCAGAGCTGTAAAAAGTCGATCTTGATGTCGATCTCCGGCTCCGTTAAGTCCGTGGTGTCGATATAGTTCTGTGCGTATTCCCGGAGTGCCGCTTCACTCGGCTTTTCCTGAAAATTACTGGTACAGTCCAGCACGGTGATCTTCTGGTAGGGGATCGACCGTTTGCTTTGCAGCACCACCTTCTCCGGCAGTTCCATGACCGCCTGGGTTTCATTATCCACCCAGTACGGATGCACACCAGTGATTGTGTTCTCGATAGATTTTTCCATCTTGAAATCCGTCAGGTTCTTACCGTAGATGATGTGGACGTTATGGTCGGCACCTCTTGCCTTATGGAACCTGACCGTATACCGGTCCCACTCGAATTCACCGCCAAAAACATCCAGAACTGACCCTGCCATACCTCCAAGGCAGTTTCGGAAGGAAGATGGAACCCCAAGCGTAAAAGTCGCGCTGGATTCCACATCCGTCCAGACATTAAACGGACAGTCAGAAGCCGCATGGCTTTTCAACCCCTGCATTGCCCCGACACAGCCAGTCACTGAAAAAGACGATACCGTGATAAAGTTGAGCTGGTAGGAAATATGCCGTGCCTGCACCTCCAGCTTTCCGTCAATGGGAGTAGTGATCTTGTAGATACGGAACGGCTGAGACTGCATGGTATCGGATGGCTTGGCAAGGATGATATTCCCCTCCTCCAGCATCTCTGCATGGATGCCATCTGCCGGACAGATGAGTTTCAGCTCATAGCTTCCGTTTCTCTTTTCCGTTACGGTACAGGACTGTGCATCTGCCAGCTTTCCGATGCCGTTATGGTCAAATCTCATTTCTCTGGAATCATATAAACATGGGATCACTGGCTGCACCTCCCTCTTACAGCGTCCACCAGCGTGGAGTCACCTCCACCGCCGTGATACCGCCTGTCCATGTGATCTGTGTCTTTCCTTCCGGCAGTTCCGGGAAATCATCCGAAAGGATTGTCTCATTGCAGAAGCCGGAAGCGTTGTAGGCATTGTGCGTCTCACAGTTGAGCAGCACATAGTCCTGAATGCTGTGGATCGTAATCTTTTGTTCTCCCACATACAGCTCACCACCGCTGTCTCCGTAAACCTTGAAGATGGGCTGTGCCGGAAAAGCAAAGGGGTTCTTTAAGGTCGACCTGCCATCCAGCCGGATCACCCTCTGCCCATCCACGCTCCACCTCTGGGGCTTACAGTTGAATGTCAGCTCCATCTCAGCGGCTTTCTGGGCGGTGATATCAAAGGCAAGGGCATCCTTGCAGACCGCCATCCGGAAAAAATCCGGATCGTAGGTATCCTGCAATTTCTGATACCCGATCGGAGATAACAGCCACGCCTTGACCGCTGCTGTCTTGGCTGGCAGACCATTGAAGAAAAATGCCTTATATTTGATATCCACGTTCTGATATCTGCGCCTGCCTGTTCTTGCATTCTCGGTGATGATATCCCCGTTCCTGCCGGGTACGGAGGTGCTCTCCACATCCGCAGCCGGGGAATCATACACACCGGGGCCAGACAAATATAATAGGAAGTCCTTACTGGACTTCCCGGCAAAGGACAGATACTGTCTGGCGTATCTGCCTTTAAGCTGAAACTGTGATACTGTCTGCTTTGGGGCATTGTAGCCCATACGCATCTACCTCCTTTACTTGAAGACCGAATCATCCTCGTGGATCATGCCGTTGATCTTATCGGCAACGGTCTGTGCGAGTTCATCATCGTTCCGGGCATTGTAGCCATTGACCGTGATATACACACCGCCAAGGTTGGTCGTCCGGGTGGTGCCGCCTCCGGCCAGAGCCGCCTGCGGGAAGTTCCAGCCAGAGCCATCGAAGTGCGGCAGGGTCAGTTCCGGCAGGCTGAAGGAACTGATGCCCTCCATTCCCTGCTGTACCTTTGCTGCCATCGACCTGATCTGGCTGATCAGTCCGCCCTCGCCTTTCTTGATGCCACCGGAAAGCAGTTTCATAAAGTCGGGCATATAGGTGTCCGCATCTGCCAGAGGTCCTTCATCCGGCACAGAGAAGTGCAGGAACGAACGGATACCGCTTGCCACACTCTTGACCGCATTGCCGACCCAGCTCACACCCTTCTTGATGCCTCCTGCAATGCCGCCAACGATGTCCTTGCCCCAGCTGACTGCCGAGGAAGCCACGTTCTTGATACCGCCCCAGATGGACGATGCCACGTTGCCAATAGCAGATGCCGCATTGGAGATTCCGTTCTTGATGGCGTTTATTCCATTCGAGAATACCGAAGTGACCTTGTTCCAGATATTTGTGACACCTTCCCGGAAGCCATCGCAGTTTTTCCAGAGAGCGGTCAGTCCAAGACCGATGCCGCCAACGGCTGCCACTGCGATACCTGCAGGACCCGCCAAACCAGCAAGTGCCGTGCCTGCGGATGCGAGGAAACCACCTGCGGAGCTTGCTACCCCTGCAAGGGCTGTACCTGCACCAGCAGCCAGGCCGGATACGGTCGTACCCACAGAACCGAGCAGACCGGAAAGCGTTGTGCCGACTGTCCCGGCAATACCGCCCAGCGAAGAACCGATAGACGATACGATGCCGGAAAGACTACCGCCTAAGCCGCCGATCTTCGATACCACACCAGAGAGCAGTCCGCCCAGATTCGACAGGATTCCCCCACCGCTGGAGCCAAGGCTTCCCAGCTTCGAGATGATGCCGGAGATTCCCTCTCCCAGACCGCCCATTTTGGAGGTCAGTCCGGAGATCAGATTGCCAAAGTTCGACACGATCTGACCGCCATCTGCACTGCCGATTTTTGACAGGAAACTGCCGATGTTGGATAACAGACCACCGCCGTTCTCTGTACCGAGGACATTGCCGAGGTTCTGCATGGTATCACCAATGTTTCCGATGGTGCTCTTCATGGAACCAAGCTTGTCCACAAGCCCCGTGACCGTATTGACCGTATCGCCGACTTTGCTGATACCATTGCCCAGACTCTTTAAGAAATCCGAGTTGAAAGTATCGCCAAGGCTTCGGATCGAATTTCCAAGGGAACTGGTCTGAGAACTCAGCTCGCCAATGGAAGATTTCATGTCCGCAAAACCCTGCTTTACTTCATCACTCATGCCGCCGACTGCGGTTTTGGTGATGCCCTGCAAGTCTGTCCAGAGCTGTTGAAACTGTGTTTTCACACCGGAAAGGCCAGACATCAACTGAGTCTGGATACTACTGCCAACGCTCCGTGCAGCCGAACCGATTCCGCTCTGGTTTCTGCTGATTGTTGCAGCAAAGCCCCCGACCACCGAATCCATCCAGTCTCCCAGAGAATTCACAGGGGTCGTAAGGTTATTGCTCATTGACCCAGCCAGACCTTTCACGGCTTTAACTACAACTTTTACATTTTTCTTGATACCACTTGCCAGCAGCTTCATAAAGTCTGGCATATACTCATCGGCATCGGACAGCGGACCTTCATCTGGCACTGAGAAGTGCATGACGGAACGAATCTTATCCGCAACACCATTGATGGCACTTGTCACCTCTCCGATCTTCGACTGAATGCCAGAAACGATATTCCCGATAATATCCGCACCCCAAGAGAAAGCCTGACTTGCCAGCCCCTTGATATACGCAACTGCGCTGTTGAACCCTGCTTCAATTGCGGAACGAATGTTTCCGACCGTACTTATGATGCCACTATGCATAGCAGTGAAAGCACTGATTGCCGCATCCCTTGCGCTGTTGCTGAAAGAAGTAACCGCAGTCTTTGCCGCATTCCACCCAGCAGAAATTGTGGACTGGATCGTAGCGGTAACGGACGAAATCGTACTGCTGATGCCGGTCCAGATGGAAGAAACAGTGGACTGGATTGCAGAAAGGACCGTCGAGATGACTGTCTTGATCGCATTCCATACCGTGCTCATCTGGGTCTGGATGCCAATCAGCAGCGGAGATAGGAACGATACAATGGCGTTCCACACCGTAGTCACTGCGGTCTGGATCGCAGTCAACGCGGTGGAGATCGCGGTCTGGATGGCTGTCCAAATCGTAGAGAAAGTTGTTTGCAATCCGGTCAAAATCGGCGTTATAAATGCAACGATGGCGTTCCAGATGGAAGTGATTTTCGTCTGGATTGCGGTCAATGCCGCACCGATCAGGATTTGTATTGCCTGCCAGATGGTCTCAAACAAATATTTGAACGCATCCAACAGAGGTTTCATGGTGTTATAGATGCCATTCCACACCGAAGTGATGGTCGTGCTGATGGTATTCATGACCGTAGTGATCGCGGTCGAGATCGCCGTCCACACAGTTGTCACCGTGGTATGGATCGTATTCAGCACGGAAGAAACTGCTGTAGAAATGGCAGTCCAGATGGTGCTGAAGGTCGTCTGGATACTCGTAAGGACAGTCGTAAAGAAACTCGAAACTGCTGTAAATACTGTCGTTGCCACACTCTGGATAGCGGAAACTGTGTTTGAAAAGAAGCTGCTGATTCCGCTCCACACGGTCTCGAAGAAGCTCTTGATACTGCCCCAGACCGTCTGCCAGTCTGTCCCAAACAGACCGAGGAACACATCCAGTGCGCTCTTTAGTGCGGTAAGCGTCGTGGAGAATACAGACTTCACACCTTCCCAGATGCTGGCGAAGATTTCCTTTACCGCTTCCCATGCACCGCTCCAATTGCCGGAGAACACATTGGAAAAGACATCGAACAGACCGAGCAGCGTATCCAGAACCGTACTCAATACCGTAGCCATAATCTGGAATGCTCCCTCGAACAGCGGTGCAAGCACCTGACAGAAGCCATCCCAGACGGCTTTCAGTACCTCAGTGACATCCTTAAAATCAAAGCCCAGCCCGTTGATCCGCTGTGTCAGCTGGTCGCAGAAGCCTTTCACCTTGGAAACAATGTCGTTCCAGATGCCGGTAATGGCAGTGCGGAACTCCTCGTTGGTGTTCCAGAGGTTCATGAACGCCGCCACCAGCGTACCGATGACCGCCACCACTGCTACGACCGGCCCGGACAGACCACCCAGAACCACACCCAGCTTGCTGAACACACCGCTGGCACTGCCCACATGGGTGATGAGAAGCCGGACACCCTTTGCAAGAGAACTGAATCCCCGCATCGCTGTGCCGACGGTCGATATGGTCTTGCCCAGCACAATAAGCAACGGACCAATGGATGCCGCCAGAAGTCCGATCTTGATGATCGTTTCCCTGGTGCTTTCATCCATGCTGTTCAGCTTGTCCACGAACTGCTGCACGGCAGATACGATCTTGCGGATGGTGGGCATCAGGATATCGCCAAAAGAAATAGCCAGCTCCTCCAGCTGAGATTTCAGGATGGTAAGCTGACCATTTAAATTGTCCTGCATGGTCTCTGCCATGCTCTCGGATGCGCCATCGCAGTTTTCAATGGCACCACGCAGTTTGTTGATGTCCGTCTCGCTGGAATTCATCAGGGCAAGGAAACCGGACATGGCATTCTTACCGACCAGTGCCTCTGCGTTGGCTGCCTTCTCAGATTCCGACAGCCCGGAGAATGCCACACGGCAGTCCGCAAGGATGTCGTTTAGGCTTCTCATGCTGCCATCTGCGTTGCTGGTCGCAATCGTGACCTCACCGATGTTTTTACCAACATAGGTCACTTCACCGGAAAGGTTGTTCATGATGGTACGAAGGGAAGTACCAGCCTGAGAAGCCTTGATACCACTGTTTGCCATCAGACCGATGGCTTCTGCGGTATCCTCTGCCGAGAACCCCAGTGCACCGGCAATAGGCGCACAGTACTTGAACGTCTCGCCCATCATGGAGACATTGGTGTTCGCATTGGAAGAAGCGGCCGCAAGGATATCTGCAAAATGCCCGGAATCTGCCGCAGACAAACCGAAAGCTGTGAGGGCATCCGTAACGATATCCGAAGTCGTAGCGAGGTCTTCACCGGATGCCGCCGCAAGGTTCATGATACCTTCGATACCGTTCAGCATGTCGGAGGTCTTCCATCCGGCCATGGTCATATACTCCATCGCCGAAGCTGCCTCGGATGCAGAGAACTTGGTCTTTGCACCCATCTCACGGGCTTTCGCACGAAGCTGGTCGAAGTCATCCCCGGTCGCACCGGAAATGGCAGAGACCTTGCTCATCTCGGAATCGAAATCTGCTGCAGTCTTCACTGCAGCAGTGCCAAGACCCGTTACAGCGGCAGTCACCGGCAGGAACTTCTTACCGACATTCTCCACAGAAGATCCAATGTTCTGGAGCTTTTCTCCGGCTTCATCGATTTTGGCAAGAGTCGCATTCGTGGTCGCCGCCTGGTCCTGTAAGGATCGCAGATTCTGTTCAGTCTCCACGATCTCACGCTGGAGAGCATCGTACTGCTGCTGGGTGATCTCACCGTTGGCAAGCTGCTCATTAGCCTGCTGTGCGGCAGTCTTCAGCGTTGCCAGCTTTTCCTTGGTGGCTTCAATGGCATCCTTGAGCATCTTTTGCTTCTGGACGACCAGTTCTGTATTGGAGGGGTCCAACTTCAGGAGTTTGTTGACATCCTTCAGTCCGGACTGCGTCCCCTTGATTGACTTGTTTACACTTTCCAGTGCTTTGGAGAGCTTTGTGGTATCGCCGCCGATCTCAACGGTGATGCCCTGGATTCTGGATGCCATTTGCGTAACCACCTCCTTGCAGGCATGAAAAAAGCCCATCTGCACGGAGCAGACAGGCTAAAAAATGGGTATAAAAATACCCTGCCAGCTTTCACCAGCAGGGTTGATTAGAATTTTTACTTGTAAAGGTCTTCCAGCGTTATCAGCCGAACTTCACCTCGCTCTTGTGCCTGAAGAAGTCCATCTGTGAATCCGCCTTTCGAGAAGATATAGTAGTGATAGTTGTTGCCCTTTCCAAAAACTGAGGCATAATTCCGAATCAAATCGAGTTCATCCACACCGATTTTCTCATTCCGGTATTTGCATGAACCGATGATATAGTCTTTGCCCTCAACAGGAGTTCCGACGATATCAATCTGTATCTGCTTTTTCTTCTTCGGGTCTGTCCCCCACCACTGGCCGATTTCACTCAGCTCAATAGGAAGGCTATCCGAATAATAGAGCAGGTAATCCTGACACATCTTCTCATAAATTAGACCCATGTAATCCGGAAGATACTGTTTTACAGCGTGTGGATAGGTCTTTGCAATTCTGCCAGAGTCAATGGCACTCATATTGATTGGCACAAACCGATACCAGAAACGGAAGAAGTTATCAGCCAGCAGATAGATGGTTTTCTTACCCGGTTTTTCTGTAATCGGTGTTTCTTTCTTAGCAATGCCAAGGTCGATCAGCGTTTTCAGGTACTTCGATACGACCGAGTTCTCCTCGCCGACCTTCATCTTGATATCGTTCATTCGGGAAGCACCTTCTGCAATCGCTTTAATGATTGCATTATAAATGGCTGGCTCCCGGAGTTCCTGCTTCAGTAAGTTCCCCGGTTCCTCATACAGATAGCTGGAGCGGTCAAAGAAATTATCCAACAGAGCTTCATCCACACTATCTCGCACATCCAACTTATTGATATAGTGGGGAACTCCTCCCGTGATTCCATAAATCAGGGAATTGTCTTCTGCGGACAGATTTGGGTGGAACACAGCGGTTTCTTTATAGTCTAGCGGCTCAATCTTAAACTGGCCAGTACGTCTGCCATACAGCGGACTTTCCTTGCCAAGCACCTGACTCTCCATGAAGCTCATAGAGGAGCCGCAAAGAATCAGGTACATCTTTGATTCTGTCCACTTGTGGTCGATGATGTGCTGCAGCATCGCTGAAATGGCCGGCTTTGCCTTTGCAAGATACGGGTACTCGTCAATAACAAAGACTATTCGTTTTTCCTTTGAAAGTGCAGTCAGCTCGTCCAAGGCAGCATCATAAGACCTGAACTCTGGTGCAAACTCCATATCTGGCCGCTCAAAACTCATGATTGACTTTGAGAGAGCCTCCAGATTTTCCTTTCCTGTCGTATTCAATGCAGAAAAGAAAATGGTAGGCTTATCTTTACAGAACTCATTGATCAATGCTGTTTTACCAACACGTCGTCTGCCGTAGATGACGATGCACTCAAACTTATCACCAGCGTACCGTTTATTCAGTTTCCGAAGCTCATCCTCACGGCAATAGAATTGATTCATACGTCCACCTCCAATAATTATACTCGTGAGTTAGTAACTCGTAAGTTACTTCTTTGCGAGTATAATAAATCAGATGGTCTGCAAAGTCAAGTAAAATAAGTCGAACCTTTAGAACCGGTCGAAGTCCGACTGACTTGCCAGCTCTTTGTACGGATAGTCGTCGTTCTGCCGCTCCGTGAACATATCATTGACCAACCCGATGGTCAGCAGGTCGAGGTCGGCGATGCTGATACCGAGCTGTACACAGCGCAGCAGAAAGAGCGGGGTGGTCATTTCCCGCTCACTTTTTCGAGGTTTTTTCTGGATTCCACCTCGGTCTGCACGTTCAGACCCCACAGTTCGATCAGCTGGGGAAGGATCTGATAAATGGAGAACGTGTTGAACTGGTCCAGGAACTCCTCCGGGCTGTCCGGCACATTCGCAGGGTCAGCATGACGGGCCATCAGCCATGCCAGATCCTCGAACATTTCCAGACTGAACAGGTCGAGGTTGGAATTGTCCTCATCGTTCTCACCCACGCTCTTTTCCAGCTGGCGCAGGTCTTTATAGATGTCACGGCCGAACTTGATGCGGTACAGGCGAGGCACAGCGGCACTTGCCTTAAAGATGACTTCCTTGCCATCGATCTCGATTTTCTTTGTAACTGCCATAATCGTAATCCTCCAAAATTTCATGTAAAATTGGCAGAGCCGAAGCCCTGCCGTATATCGTGTTTCTTACTCTGCCGGGTCAATGCTGACCAGTGCATTACCGCCACTCACAGTCGGCAGCTTTCCATCCCACTTCTGGATCTTCTGGTAATCGATCAGCGTATCGGACAGGCTTTCTGCCAGTTTGCGGTTTGCCTCTGCCTGTGCTTCTGCGGCAATGGAAGTCTTCTGGGCTTCCGCCTCTGCATTGGTGATCGCCACCTGCTTATCCGCTTCTGCCTTGGCAATGGCGGCTTCATTCTCGATCTTCTGCTTATCTGCGTTCTGCTGGGCAATGGACTTCTGCTGGATGGCTTCGTTGTAGGCATCCTCGAAATTCATGTCGTTGATGACGACCTTATTCACGAACACAACGTCCTCACCATACTTCTGCACAAGGGACTCTGCCAGCTTCTGCTGCGCCAAAGGTTCAATCTTAGTGCGGTTGGTTACCTCATTGGGGCCAAGTTCAGCCATCGCAGACTTGATGGCAGATGCCACCAGCTCGTCACCGACCAAATTCTTGATGTCGGACACATTCGCATACAGCCATGCACTCTTCTCAGGAAGCACCTGATAGGTCACGATCACATCTGCAGCATACACAGGTGTTTTATCGGCGGCTTCGCCCCAGACCTGTGCTTCGATATGCTTATCCTGCTGCTTGTTGTTGACCTTGTGGATACTCTGCACAAAGGGAATGCAGAAGTTGAGCTTGCCACTCTGAATGGTGGTCTCCTTGATCTGACCGAAGCTGGTCTTCACGCCGGTGTAGCCGGTAGGGATGATGTGGAACGAGCAGACAGCCAGCACCAGAACGATGATCACTGCGAACAAAGGAAAAATCTTCTTCATAATCATATACCTCTTTATAATAATGTAAGCAGAGCCGAAGCCCTGCGGTGTGTGTGTCGGTCACTTAGCCCTGCGGCTCCTCGGTGTGACCGGTGTCTTCGGTGTCCACAGCTTCCGCCTGCGGCTCATAGACCGCATCGTACCACTTGTTATAGACATCATCGGTGGTGTTGGTACCGGTCTTTGCCTTTACATAACCGTTTGCCAAAGGGGTTGCCTGCAGGTTCAGGGTGTCCGTCTTGACTTCCTTGCTGTCCTCATTGGTCTCACCCTCGATGGACGGACGGCTTGCCACACAGTTGTACAGCACATGACGGATGTGGCGCTGGTCACCATCGAACTCGAACAGGAACGCAAAATGCTCCAGTTCCACATTGGCATTCTCAGCAAGCACGCCGTTGCCGTCCAGCTCCTCGTGCATGATGTCCGTAAGGAAGCTCTCCGGAATCAGTGCGATCTCCAGATCACCCTCGTAGCCGGAGTTGTTATTCACGACATAGTAAGCGATATTGTCCGCATAGAACGGCTCGATCTCGCCATTGGCATCCATAGAAAGACTGACTGCACCGGGGATGCGGACCGGCTTTGCGTAAGTGACGCTGCCATCTTCGTCAAAGGTTGCCTTGGCATAATGGCAGTTTTTCAGGCCAAATTTGACCTTATTGCTTTTCTTCGACATAGTGTTCCTCCCATAAAAATATCCTGCATGAGCATCACACGGTCAGCTCATACAGGACTTCATACATCTTTTCGGTTTCGATCCAGACCTCACTTTTCTCATAGTAGAGTTCATGCTCGGTCAGGACTTCTTCAATATTTGCTTCCATATCCGGGTCTTTGTAATCGGTGTAGACCTCAATGTCCAGCCGGTTGAAATGGTGGTACACAAGGTTATCCGCACCAAAGTTCTCAGCCCTGGGATACAGAAAGCAGATAAACGGTGGATCAGGACTCTCCCCTTCTGCGAAATGGTCATACGCATAAGGAAGCCCCATCTCCTCCACCAGAGCTTTTACTTCTTCGTGGGTCATTGGTTTCTCCTATTTCAGCGCCTTTTCGATGAGGGACTGGAGCTGCTCGATGCCGGCCTGTTCTGCTGGAGCGATATGCGGTCTTCCTGCCACCCGTCCGCCACCGCGCTTGGCATGACCTTTTTCCAGCAGATGTGCCAGCTGGTAGCGGTTCTTGGAATGCACTACCATCTGAAGGCTCTGGCTGGATTCGGACTGCTTGGTCGCCATCCAGCTTCCTTTGTACGCGCCCGTCCGGGATGGTGCATTGGCCGAGATCTGGTCTTTGACCGTTTTCGCAGATTTGCGGACTGCCTTCTTGACCTCCGTGGAGGCAAGGGTCGCATACTCTTTCAGTCCTTCGTTGATGGCGTCTGCCATCTCATCAATGCTGACGGTTCTGCTCATCCGGCTGCCTCCTTTCCAGTCTGCAATGAATCTTCAGAATCTTCTTCTGATAGTTCATCGGGTCAACGGATTCGATATTGTAGAGCTGCTCCCGGAAGCGGATGCGGAAACCCGTTGATGTGAGATTTCTGGTCTCACTGCACCAGCGCACCGTAAACACCACGCTCTTCTGTTCGGCTGTGACCTCACCCTCTTCTTCCTGCGCCTGATAGGTCGAAGCGTAGGCAAAGCAGGTGAAATATTCCTCCCATGTGTTCCGATGGTTTCCGACCTTATCGGTCACAACCGTGCTTTTCTCGATCGTGATCCGCTCATTCAGTTTCTCGATCATCAGAACACCCCCTCCCTCACAGCAAACAGAATGGAACGAAGCGTCAGCATCAGCTGGTGATGATCAGCTTCGTCCCGGTGCTCATAGAGATACCCCAGTGCATACAGAATCGCTACACGGCAGGTGCTTCGCAGGGCTTCCAGTTCCCTTGTGGGCTGTATCCCATTTTCGGCATCCCGGTCAGCGGCATTGACTGCCTCCCACTGGTCTTCCGATAAACGTCCCACATCCTTGCACATCTGCTCCGCAGAAGATAAAAGGATGCCGATCAGGGCATCCTCATCACTGCTGTCCACGCGGAGATAGGTCTTCGCTTCGTAAAGCGGGATCAGTGCCATAACCGGCTCCTCCTTTCCAGGCTTTCTTAGCCCTGCGGTGCCATCTGCAGAAGCTGTACGGCTTCCGGCAGGATCAGCTTGCCATCCACACGCTGGGTGGTCAGGAAACCGACCTGATCAGTACGGGCATACAGCTCGTTCAGACGGCGGAAGGTGCGGTTCTGGCGGTCAGCCACCCAGTAGTAGCTGTAATCACCAAAGGCCATGACCTTGCTGCCACCCTTGATCTCCGGCATGAAGGCGGAGGTCTTCAGCGGACGGTTCAGCAGGGTATCAGGCTTGCCGATTTCCAGACCCGGCTTCCAGATATAGTTGCCGTTGTTGTCCTTGATGGTCATCAGCTGCAGCACCAGGGCTTCGTTGCAGAGGAACTGTGCCTTCTTGCGGTACGGAGCCTTCAGTGCGTAGTAGAGCTTGAAGATCTCATCAAAGGACACAGCATCCTTCTGGGCAGCGGTCACACCGACCTTGGCACCGCCGGTCTCTGCCAGCAGGCCCAGAGGCTTGCCCACACCGTCGCCGGTGATAAATGCACGCTCCTCTGCGTTGCCCATACGCACACCGAAACGGCGGGCAATATAGGTGGCAAGGTCGAATGCAGAGTCGTTCAGCAGCTCGTTGGAGATCTTGATCATAGTGCCCAGCTTGTAAGCAGACAGCATGGTCTGACCGAAGGTGGTGTCGCTCTCCGGGATCTCCTCGCCCTCATCGATCCAGCTTGCCTCGCCGGTATCCTCTGCGATAGGAATCTTACGGGTACCGGAGCTGGTGCGGATGACGGTCGCCATACCACGGAAGATGTTGTTCTCCTCCAGTGCCTCTACCAGCTTCTTCTCAAACTCATCGGGAACGGTAAAGCCGCCCTCGGTGTCCTCACCCACAGACAGGGCATTGCGGACCTCGCCGTAATGGCCGCGGTTGCGGATCATGTTCCAGAAGTTCTCAGCGTACTCGGCAGTGGCGGTCGGCTTGACATCCTTCTTGGCACCGTTCTTCGGGTCCGCATGGACAGGGCTGGAAGTCGGTGCGGACAGCTGTGCCTCGATCTGTGCCTGCTGCTCCAGACGCTCGATCTCCGCACCCAGGTCCTTGACCTCCTGTGCCATCTTGTTGTACTGCTCCACGGCATCAGCCTTTACCAGACCATTCTCGCCGCGGTTCTTCTCCAGAAAGTCCTTGGTCTGCTCCCAGAGAGTGTTGCGCTTGGTGCGCAGTTCCAGAATCTTACTCATAGTGTTTGTCCTCCATAAATTGATTTGTGGTGATATGAAAAACAGCCTGAATGCACATCACTTCATGCACTCAAGCTGCTTCATCAGGATATTGTAGGGGATGCTGCCATCCTCAGTCTTGCCGTCCATGTCAAGGACAGGCCCCGGATTAGCAGGCGGTTCTACCTGAGGGGTCGGCTCGGCGGACGGTTTCGGGTCAGCAGGCGGCTCCTTCGGCTCAGTGTGTTTCTGGCCCACATCTTCCGGTTTCACACCCAGACGGTTCAGGACGATTAGATCCATCTGACGGCTGGAGAAAAGGTGCCCTGCCGTGTCCTTCTGGAACGGCTTCTCTTCTCCGCCCTCGCCCGGTTCACTGTCGGGGGCTTCTTCCGGATTCTCCGGGTCTGCCGGGTCACTGTCCGGCTCCTCCTCTTTCTTTGCAAAGAGGATCTCGTCTGCAAAGCCCAGCTCCACCGCCTTCTTCGCATTCATCCAAGTTTCATTGCTCATAAGGTTGGCGATGCGAGCATGGCTGAGTCCGCTCTTTGCAGCGTAGGCATTGATAATGCTCTCCTTGACCTCGGTCAGCACCTCGATGGCTTTCTCCATGTCCTTAGTATTGCCCATCGCTACCGTGCTGGGGTCATGGATCATCAGCATGGCAACGGGACTCATCTGGACAATGTCACCGGCCATTGCCACAACGGATGCAGCAGATGCCGCAATCGCATCGATCTTGACCGTGATGCTGCCCTTGTAATCCTTAAGCATGGTATAGATCTCAGCAGCGGCGAACACATTTCCGCCCGGAGAGTTGATCCAGACGGCCACATCCCCCTCACCGGATTCCAGCTCATCCCGGAACATCTGTGGCGTGATCTCATCGCCCCAGAACGATTCCTCATCGATGGGGCCTTCCAGCCGGAGGATTCTGGTATCGTCACTGTTTTTGATCCAGTTCCAGAATTTCTTCATCGGGTTCTCCTTCTTTCATTTTTCCGTGGCTTACTCTCACTCAGCCGGTTATCGCTTTCAGGTTCTTCTTCCGGGTCGGGCTGTGTTTCTTTCGGCTGATTCTGCTGGACGGCGGCAGCTTTATTCTGCTGTGCCACTCCTGCATCTTTCAGCTTTACATAGCCGCCGTTCAGGTAGTAGTCATCTCCGCCCTCCTCTGCCGGGATGAGATCCATGTTCTCCAGCCGATGCACATCATTCGGGGAGAGGAACCCATTGCTGATGCCGGTCGCATAACCGTTCATCCGGCTCTGATAGTCGCCACGGAGCAGACCGTCCACATTGAACTTCGGGAAGTAGGTGTCCTGCTCCTCTTCCAGCAGCAGATCCTTGATGATGCCCTGCTCGATGCGGACAAGCCACGGAGTCAGGGAGTGCATCACGAAGTTCAGTGACTGGTATTCAATGTTGGAGAAGGTCGCTCTGGACAAGTCCGCCACCAGATGCGGAGGCACACGGAAGATACGGCAGATCTCCGTCACGGAAAACTGCTTCGTTTCCAAAAACTGGCTGTCCTCCGGCGGCAGGGAGATTGGTTTGTAGGATAGGCCCTCTTCCAGCACAGCCACACGATGTGCATTGGAAGCACCACCGTAAGCCGCTTCCCAGCTGTCCCGGATACGGTTCGGGTCTTTCACAACGCCGGGATGCTCCAGCACACCGCTAGGCTGTGCACCATTCTTGAAGAAGGACGAGCCGTACTTGTCCACCGCAATGGATGTGCCGAGGCTGTTCTTCATCATGGCAATCGGTGAGAAACCAATCAGACCATTAAAGCCAAGCCCCGGCACATGGAAGATCTCGTCCCGGCGGAAGTAGATGTCTTTATTCTGCTCTCCCGGAACTTCATCCGTGTATGCGTGGTAGATATAGTAAAGCTCGCCACTCTCATCTCGATCCACTTCGACATTCTCCGGCAAAAGCGGATACAGACCCAGCACCGTGTTCTTGCCATCCCGAACAATCTGTGCATAGGCGTTGCCCCAGAGGAGCAGGTGGGTCATCAGTGTCTCCCAGAAGACAAAGGATGTCATCTCCGGGTTGGGCTGCCGATACAGAATCTTGTACAGCGGATGATCCCGTGCCTTTTCCTTGTTGCCGTTATCGTCCGTCACACGGTAGAGATGCAGCGGCAGTGCTGCAATGGACTCTGCCAGCAGACGGACACAGGCATATACGGTCGGGATCTGCATGGCGGCTTTTTCATCCACCTGCTCCCCGGCATTGGAACGACCAAACACAAAGGTCTGCCCGGAATCGCGGACGTTATCCGTGACCTGCGGCAGACCTTCTTTTGGCTGTTCTGTTTTGGGAGAATCCCTTGGGTTCTCAAACCCCATCCATTCCCAGAATCCCATTAAGCCTTATCCTCCTTCTCCAGCTCCGGCAGACCGGCAAGGCTGGTACCGAGGGATGCAACGCCTGCCACGATAGCTGCACTGCCAACTGCCATCCAGTCCACAGTACCACCGGGCATCTGGGTCACGATCAGAGCTGCGCCGGTCTGGAACATCGTCTTTGCAGCACGGATACCGGCTGCCTTCCACCATTCTGCACTCATCAGATACTTCATAGAAACCTCCCTTTCTTTCCCGATTCTTTCCTGCTTTCTTTCTCGTCTTAATGTGGAAAGAAAGAAGTGAAAGAAAAACTAAAAAACGATCATGTCACGTTCGTCGTAGACGCTTCCCTGCTGCTGTCCTTCGTTTCGGATGCAGCGGTCCAGTGCCATGATCGCAGCGACGATACCATCGATCTTCTCCGGCGACTTCGCCTTTGTCGGCTTGATGTTGCCCGCCGGGTCGGTATCCACGACCACATTGCCGGCCATCCATGCCATGACCGGGTTGCCGCCGTGGATAATTCTGCCTTCCATCAGGAGCTTGTAGAACTCCTTGGTAGGCGGGCTCATATCTTTGAAGCCCTGACCAAAAGGCACGACCGTAAATCCCATCCCCTCAAGGTTCTGGGTCATCTGCACGGCTCCCCATCGGTCAAAGGCAATCTCTAAAATGTGATAGGTCTTGCCCAGTTCCTCGATGACCTTTTCGATAAAACCGTAGTGGATGACATTGCCCTCGGTCGCCATCAGGTAGCCCTGCTGGTACCAGACATCATACGGAACGGATGCCCTGCGCACACGCTGGGGGATCGTATTATCCGGTATCCAGAAGAACGGAAGCATGATGTATTTTTCTTCCGAGGTTCTGGGCGGGAACATCAGCACAAAAGCAGTGATGTCTCCGGTGCTGGACAAGTCCAGTCCTCCATAACAGTCACGGCCTTTGAGAGTTTCCATATCGATAAGCTGGTTGCCGAGGTCATAGATGTGTTCTGGGATGAACCGGGTCAGCGAGGACACCCACATATTCAGACGGAGCTGCTTGAACACATTCTCCTCTGCCGGATTGTCCGGTGCCTCCTGATACGCATCCCGAACACGCTGGATCTGAATGGTCTGGCCGAGAGAGGGATTGGCTTTATACCAGTTCGCTTCGTCGTGCCAGTCATCTTCATCCGTTAGTCCGTAGACCACGGGGTAAAAGGTGTGGTCAATCTTACGTCCAGCCAACAAGTCAAGTGCCTTCATGTGGAGTTCGTAACAGATGCTCTCCTTGTCCGTGCCGGCCGTGGTGATCAGGAAGAACAACGGCTGCTCACGGGCATCACCGGAGCCTTTGGTAAGGACATCATAGAGCTTTCGGTTGGGCTGGGCATGAACCTCATCCAGCACCAGACCCGACACATTCAAGCCGTGCTTCGTGCCGACTTCGGCAGACAGGACTTGGTAAAATCCTACATTGCCGTAATTCACGATACGCTTCGTTGCCGCCATAATCTTGCACCGCTTCAAGAGTGCCGGTGTCATCTGCACCATCTGGTGCGCGACATCAAAGACGATGGATGCCTGCTGGCGGTCGGCGGCAGCACCATAGACTTCGGCAGAGGGTTCGTTATCGGCAAAGAGCAGATACAGAGCCACCGCAGCGGCAAGTTCGGACTTGCCGTTCTTCTTACCGATTTCGACATAAGCCGTGCGAAACTGACGGTTTCCTCTCTCGTCCACGATGCCGAACACATCCCGGATGATCTGTTCCTGCCACGGAAGCAGCCAGAACCGTTTTCCCGCCCACTTGCCTTTAGTGTGTCGGAGGTTCTCAATAAAGGTCACTGCCCGGTCTGCTTTTGCGGCATCGTAGTGGCAGGTTGAAAGCATGAACCGGCTTGGCTTATAGTCCTTCAGTTTCGGATAGTTTTTTGGTCTGCACTCTGCCATCAGCTTCCACCTCCTCCCAGCAGATTCTCCATCTCATCGGCTGCATCCGCAGGACCACCGTCCGAAGCAATGATCCGGCTTCGGGAGGACGGGGTCAGACCGAACTGCTCTGCAAACTTGTTCATGATCTTCAGATAGGTCTGTGCAATGGACACCTGCGGCACTTGCTGCCAGTAGCCGGACGGGGTCTTGACGATGGTGCCGTGCTGGGTGATGAACTCCTCAGCCTCTTTCCATCGGGCATAGGCCTGACAGTAACCGGCAAAGGCCGCCATATCCACTTCGGTCAGGATGCCGATGGCTTCCATCTGCTTTGCAAGTCTGCGCCACTCTTTCTTTGCTTCCGGCTCCAGCCACTTCGGACAGGCCGGCGCTTTCTTATTGGGCTTCGGTTCGCTGGTATTCAGCGGATGCTTGCCCGGATTGCCTTCCAGCTCCTTCATGGCGGTCGGCTTTGGTTTTCTGCCTCTGGTAGCCATTGGCATCTCCTCCCTTCTGCAAAAATGGGTAAAGAAAAAGGACCTCCGAAGAAGTCCTTGAAATCTATATAAAACACATCGGATACGAGGCACAGCCCCTTTACGGGGCGTGTACCCTTTGGGTGCTGTTAGGTGTTGGGGTTGGCTTCCTTCCAAGCCTCGTACTCATCGACCAGCTCCGCTTCCTCGATGACCTGCCAGACGCTGCAGAAGCGGCTTCTTTGCTGCTCGATCTCCGCTTCCGTCCAGTCTTCCGGCTTGCGGCTCATGTCGTGGTAGGCATCCATCTCCGCCTTCGTCCGGAAGAATAGGATCTGCTTCAGCTTCAGCGTTTCCTCGTTGTTCCGCAGGCTGTACCGCTTATCCTCTGCCGCCCTGCAAAGGCTTCCGAGGTCGTTGCAGCCAAGGGTCATGTCCTGCTTGAAGGCGATCTCGATGCCGATCAGCTTCTTCTCGGTGTCGGCTTCCTGAATGTTCTTAAGGTAGGTTTTTGCTTTGTTCGTCATGGTCTGTATCCTCCGTATGTTTTGTTTTCCGTAGGGCTTTTCCCTTCGTTGTGACTGTATATTACCGTCACTGCCGGATACTATCAAGCGGCTATACTGCACGATCATACACACCTCTTTTTGTCGGATTTATGTGTATTTACACGCCGGAAGAATCCGCCACTACGAGCAAAAGCTCCCGAAGGAGCCCTGCCCATTTCTTAGTGTGCGTTTTTAATGCACCACTCGATTGCGTGTCCGGCATCCGTGTAGGTCTCATCGGAAATCTTCAGAAGCTCCAGCCGGCACTCAATCGGTGACCAGCCTTCCTCTGGGTCTTCCACAAATCCGTATACCGCTCCCTCCAGCATGCCGTTCCAGTTCATCTGGGCTACCAGAACCCGGTCACCGAACTGCATGATGCTGTCGTAGCAAGGTCTGAGTCGGTCATAGAAACTCTCGATGCTGATGTTGTTTTCCGGGAAGTCGATCAAATGCATTTTCATGGTAAAATCCTCCGTGTTTTCGTTATTCCTTGGGGCTTTCCCCTTTCGGTATGTGCATATTACCGTCAGGTGCAAAGGATAGCAAGCGGCTAAAGTACACGATCTTCTGCCCGGAATACCAAGCAGAATGTACATCACTCTGCATCCTGCTCCATGAGTTCCACAATGGTATCGTAGAAGAACTGCGGGTCATATGCCAGCGGCTCCCGTCCGGCTTCCTTGTCCATCCTGATCTGGTCTTCCACCATATCCTCGGCATCCTCCAGCGTGAAGGCATCCTTATCGCTGTCATCCATGTGGTTGTAGATTTCCACGATGGTATCCATCATCCGTTCTTCCATGTGCTTTTCCCTCCTGGCGCATCCACGCCGCCACATCTGCCCCTGTCTGGGGCGTTACCGGTTCATCCGGATTGTTTTGCCACCCGTGGCACAAGCCCCTGTGTGGGGCTGTGTCGGGGGCTGCCGGTTTATCTGTTCATCCGTCCCAGCAGGTAGGCTTCCTCCATTGCTTTCTGGATGCCCCAGACCGGAACCTCGATGAAGTCCTCGCTGTCATTGTCGCGGACTTCGAGGTCTCCCCGGCTGTCTACCGCTGCCATCAGGCGCTTGGCGATCTCCAGCAGGGCTTTTTCCTCTTCCTTGGTGATGTTCTTCTTCATGGTGGTTTCCTCCGTTTTTCTTGGTTTTCCGTTTCGGTATGTGCATATTACCGTCACTTCCACACACTATCAAGCGGCTATACTACACAAAGATGGGAAATCAGAACTGTGAGTATTACGGTAGAAGAAAAGGGCTGCCGTTTTTCGGCAAGCCCCATGTGTTTCTCTGGCTTAGTAGTCTTCTTCGTCCTCGTAATCTTCCTCGTCGTAGTCCTCTTCGTCCCAGCCGTCTTCCTCTTCTTCCATCCAGCTGTCATCCCGGTCTTCTTGCTCATCCTTGAAGTCCCACATGTCTTTGGTCGGCTGGTTTCGGAGGTCTGGGTTCTGTTCGATGTAGTCGGCGACCGCTCCCTCAAGGGTATCCAGCACCTTTTCGTAAGCATCCTCGCTGAAGATTTCCCAAAGGGCAACCGTCAGGTCTGCGATTTCGTGGTTGCCTTTTGCAATCAGGAATCGGGCCGGCGGGTTGCAGGTTTCCTTGCCGTAGGCAATGTTCACCATGTCGCCGTCGTTGCAGAATCGGTATCCGATTCGGTTGATGGCTCTGACCAGTTCTCCGGCGAGGCTTTCTGCCTTGCCCATGTCCGGCACCAGTTCCTTAAAAAGTTTGCTCAGTCGCTCTTCGTTCTTCGTCATTGTCGTATCCTCCGTTTTTGTTGTTTTCCCCTTTCGGTGACTGTATATTACCGTCACCTCGGAGCACTATCAAGTGGCTATACTACACGATCATTCGGCCCTGTAATTGTCATATTCATGTGCTTTTCATGCCAGCTTTCGGAAGACAGACACGAGCAAAAGGCTGGTCGATTCCAGCCCCTTGCGCCTGTCGGTCTTGCCCTTATCGGATAATTTCGAGGTAGCTGATGTTGCCCCAGCAATCCGTACCCTTGAAGCGGATGCGCTTTTCGTTCTCCCTGTCGAGGGTGAATTTCCGCAGGAGCTTCATCTTCTGGATACGGTTCAGAAGGTCCTTGCCGTTCTTCGCATCCTCAACGGCATCCCTGATCTCGACCACCGCACTGTCGCTTCCGTACCAAAGGTTGCTGAGTGCCTCCGGAATTCCGTTTGCAAGGTAAAGGTTGATTTTTGTGTAGGTCATGTTTTTGTTCTCCTCTCAGAATGTCATCGTTTCCAGAATCTCATCCATGCCTGTCTCCCAGTCATGGCGGCTAAGTTCAATTTTGCTGTACATCTCTGCGCTGTCCGGCTCATCGAAAAGCCGGAAGCATTCTCTTGCCAGCTCCTCGCTAGTGTGCTGCTGGATTTCATCCGGCTGTCCATCCAGCCGTGTAAAGGTGATCTCGTAAGTGTAGCGTTCCATGTTCTTTGCCCCTTTCGTTTTGGTAGCTGTATATTACCGTCACTGCCGGATACTATCAAGCGGCTAAAGTACACGATCATCTGCGCCCTGATCTGGTGGATTTATGTGTTTATCCGGGGAGGTTTCCCTCCCCGTTTTCTTAGCTGAACATCTCTGCCGTGTCATCGTCAATCCAAAGGTGCATGCCATCTGCTTCCATGATCGCGTGGTCTTCATGAACCTCGGTGATGATTCCTTCCCGGCTTCCGCTACCATCGAATTCGTTCCAGTGCCATGTTGTCTTTCTTCCTTTTTTCCATGTTCTCCAATCAGCCATTCTGCTGTCCTCCTTTGCTTTTTGTAGCTGTATATTACCGTCACTGCCCTGTGATAGCAAGGCCATAAAACCTCATATTATCAACGATCTTCGTCCCTCATGTTTGGTACATATATGACCCCTGATTGACTTGCTATATATGTGTTTCTGCGGCATTATACACACAACGAAAGCAAAGAAAACCAAACCAAAAACGGAGGACAAAAACCATGAAAAAGACCATTACAGAAGTTGAAACCGCAATCGAAAACCGCATCGCAGAGCTTGAAGAAGAATACGAGCTGGACATTTACGACCGCAACGACATTCGGGAAGAAGAATACCAGAAAGCCGGATGGCGGCACGACCCTTTCCCAGAGGAGCTTGAGGAAAAGGACGAAGAAGAGGAAGAGGATTGGCACTACCACAGCATGGAGGAACGACTGAACGAGGTCGGCATGAGCATGAGGGATTTCTTCTAAGGAATCCCAAGAGGCTCCCCAGCAGAGGCTGGGGCTCTGCCTCGTATCCCCCGTTTTGGTTTGGTATGATACACAAAACCGCTGCCAGATGTTTGTGTACATTATGGCGGCGGTTTTCCTTGCTATCGTTGCTTTCCAGAGGTAATATACAGTAAACTGGAAGGGGGTTCTCATTCTTTTGAGGCCCCCATTTTCCGTCTAATCGGCTTCGCCCTGTATTGCCTGATGCATCACCCTGCGGTTATGCGCTCTGGCTTTCTTTTTCAGATCCCTTTTCCATCTGCGGATGGTCACCGCCTTGCAGTGGTTTCTCGACCATTCGTATTCATCCAGAACGTATCTGCCGCCGTGTTCCCTCTCGCCATAAGCCGGCATCTTTCTGTGTCCCATAGGCTCCTCCTGTTAAACTAAGCCCTCCCGGTCTTTTCTGGCCGAGAGGGTATTTTTCTGATTGTGGTATCTTATTCCGGTTTCGTGCCGTCATCCATCCGGATGATACTCATCTGCCCGAACATGCTGACGAATGCTTCCGGCACCCAGAAGCGTTCCGTATATTTGCGGATGAGGTCTTCCGGCAGCTCTGCGAAATCCTCCTCGCCCAATCCGCAAATGAAGAAGTTTCCCTTGATGGGCTGCTTCAGCTCTGGGATGTATCTGCTGAACGGCTTCTCAGTGAACAGCCCGTTGTCGTCCGTTACCAATGCGACTGCATCGGCTTCCCACGGGTAGGTTGCCGTAATGCAGTCGCATTCGAGGATGCGGTAGAATTCATCCAGCGAATCCTCGATGTCGACCACCTGCGGATGCTCCATAGGCTTGATCAGAAGGACTTTCATTCGACCCACCCCGCTTTCACGATTCCGTATCCATGCATTCTTTCAGCGCACTTTCGAGGATGTGCATCGGGAACTTGAATGTCTTGTAGCCGTCATGCAGAACTTTGTAGTAATGCAGACTCGGTGCGCGCCGACCGAAGTCGTTTTCCATAATGTAGACCATTGCGGTCACCATCTCCGGCTCTGCGCCCTCACGGAGCAGTTCGATGTTCAGTTCTTCCTTGCGGTAGTAGGTCGGGTAGCCCTCGTAGGTGTCGAGGTTCTTTTCATCCCTCTCGGAAATCTCCCACACCAGAACCGGGGTGTTCTTCTTCGGATTCGGTGCAATGGTGGCGCAGCCCCGGAACAAAAGCTCCCAGCCGGCCAGCACCGCCTGTCCTGCGATTCTGGCATCCGGACACCGGTGTGCCATCTGCTCCACCGACAGGTTGCTGCCGTAGGCAATGTAGTATTTCTTGTTTTTCATTATTTCTTCGCGCTCCTTTCGTTTTCGCCCTTGTAAGGTGGTATGGTATATATGCCTCTGTTCGGCTTAATTATCAAGGTCGATGAGCATCATATACTGCACAATGTTTTCTACCTGTGATCGTGTACTTTTACATTGGCGGCAGTTCACACGCCGTTACTTCGACTCCCTGGAAATCTTCGGTTCCCAGTTCGATTTGGCTGTCCTGCCACCAATCCTCCGCAACACGCTCGGCTTCCTGAACGGTCGGCTCTTTCATTTCGGATTCATACACGGTGATGGTTCTCTGGTAGGTTTCGGTAATGGTCACCTTGAACGCTCTGCCATTCGGCTGGTTCTTTGTCTTGCTGGTATTGTTCATAGCTTTCGCTCCCTTCCTCTACCACCTAAAGGGCGGTTGTCCGCCCATAAGGTTCTTTCAGTTTGCGTAAGGCTTACCGCCATGCGCTGTTCCCTTCCATGTTGTTCAGGTAGTATTCTCTGGCAGTCTTGAATTCGTCACCGATGAAGCCAAGCCTCAGCATCCAGCACCGCATTGCGTACTTTTCGTTCTCGGTCTGCTGGGGTTTAGGGCTTGCTGTTCTGACCATCTTGGCAAGCTGGTTGATGGCAAGGCAAAGCTGGATGAATGACTTGACCTGTCCAGCATGCATTCCGTTCTGCTTGCCATCGTGAGGGCAGTCGAATTGAAAAAGCCGAAATTCGATGGTGTGGTGTCCGTGGAAGAAGCTGTGCAGGTTGCAAACTCGATATCGTGACGAATTGTAGTGGGTGTACCGATTCCCGTCCGCATTCTGTGTCTGATACCAGAGGTCTTCAAGCTCCTCCATCGTTCTGGGCTTCTTTCGATTGACCCCTTCCAGAAACTTGGGGTCAACCGTTCGGCAGTAACGGTTCATTCGGTTGCGGTCAATTCGGATTGCTTTTGCCAGCTGGCTTTCATGGGCCGCCATGATGTTCACGAGGTTTCGGATGGTCTGCGGTGTGTGTCCCTCCCCGCTGATATGAACATGAACTCCCGCCATTCTGGTGTAATCACTTTTCATTCCGGCTTTCCGCAGTGCTCTTACAACCCCCTGCAGAAGTTCCATGTCCTCGTAATGAAGAATGGGGCTGACCATTTCACATTTCTGGCTTTCCGGGCCGGTAATGCTGACATCCTTCTGAAACTTCCACTCCCTGCCCTGCGCATCCCACGCACTCCACGCATCGTAGCCGTTGCGTCCTGCAGTGTATTCGTAGCGGTCGGTCTCAAAATACCGTGCCGCCGTTCTGGCAGCTTTCTCTCTCGTGATATTGTTACCCTCGATTTCAATACCGAATGTAGGCTTCTTCATGGCTTCAATCTGCTCTCTTGTTTTATCATTCATGGTATGTTCTCCTTTGGCTTTCTTCCCTTTCGGTGTGTGTATATTACCGTCAGGAACGGACTAATTCAAGGCCATAAAAGAACATATAGTCGACAAATATACAGTAGAAAAATCGTGTACATTTCTGCGATTTATCCGCTTGATAATGTACATTTGAAGAGTTAATATCGGTACAATGGAAGAAGGTCTCGCATATTTCCGGCCCCCATTGGGGGGCTTGGGAGCTTACGCTCCCGCCTCCAGCATCTGCGCCGTGTCTGCCTCACAGTCGGGCTGTGTTGGCTCGGCATTTGCCGATGCGACCGTTACCCCAGAGGGGAAACCGCCCTCCTGTGCCGCCTGTTTCGCGGCCTTGAGTGAATCTCGTTTTGCCTTTTCCCTTGCGAGGAACTTCTGTGCTTCCTCATCCGTGCGGAAAGCCGCATGCCCGGAAAGATTCTCCATGAGGATCTTGCGAGTTGCTTTGAAATCCGACCCATTCATGCCCAGACGGATGAGCCATGTGCGGAGCGCATATTTTTCATTTTCATCGTTGACATTCTTAGCCTGAATGCGCTTCTGGCTGATGGCCTGCTGGTTCATCAGAACGGCAAGCTGTGCGAAAGCTGTCAGGTGTTCGTGGTCCGGTGCAGTCGGGAAGCCAGTGAAAATGACCTTCTCGGTGGTGATTTTCAAGCCTTCCAATGCCGCGCCATGCTCTGCTTCATAACCATTGACTGCGCTGATGAAGTTCATGGTGGCAAGGGTGCAAGTGTCATCCTTCAGCTTGTCGACCAGCCCCTCTTCCACATGAAAGTGGCCGCCCGTTGCTTTCCCGATAAGATTTCCGCGGCTGTAAAGGAGGTTGACCAGATTACGCAGGGTCACACCGTTGTGCTGACTGACCAGGAAGGAAAGTTCCAAATCCAGAGGAACTTCATCCTGCTGGTCTTCCTCTTCCGTTTGCTCTTCGGTCTCCTGCTCCCCTGTATCCAACTCTTCTTCCGGCTCATCCTCTGCTGTGTCGTCCGGCTCCGGTACTTCCGCAGGTTCATTCTGCTCTGCAAAATCATCTGCTTCGGATTCCTGCTCATCGGGAACTTCCGGTTCTGCTTCAGTCGGCTGTTCCTCTTCCGGTGCCGACTCTGCGTTCTCCGGCTGAACATCCGTGCTCTCGGCGTTGCGAATCAGCCCCTCGTTCAGCAGGCTCGTCAACAGCTCTGCATCCGCATTCTCCGGTTCGACCAGCAGGTTTCCATCCCGGTCGATGGTATAGTCGCCAATATCATAGGCATACAGAGGTGCTTTGGTGTAGTAAGGGTGGATGCCAGTCAGCTCCTCCATGCGTCTTGCGAGGGTCTTGCGCTCGGCTACATTCAGTTCAAATTTCAACATAATTCGTCGCTCCTTTTTTAATTAGTCTTTTGTGCATTCCGATGTTCTTTTCGGTAGCACATATATCCCTCTAAACCGAGCAAATAGCAAGGCCATTTCCCGATATTCTTCATGTTCAACCATTTACACAACACGGTTCAAAAGCTGTTGTGTAAATGGTCCTGATATGTATGCCCACCATATCACTGGGTAGCTGTCTACCTAGTAATATAGCGGGCCAGTTTATTCTTCCAGTCCTGCGCACCATGCGATGCCTGCCAGAACAAAGTACACACATGGAAGTGCGACACCGTTACCCCAGAGTTTGTACTCAGCCGCATCCGAATACGGATCTGCCAGCCATTTCCGGATTTGCTTCTCCGTCTTCGGCTTCTTCGCATGGGTCACGATCTTACGGTGTGTTTCAAACACATCTGCCCAGAATGCCAACTCTTCCTCGGTTGGATTTTCCGTTCCAAGGTCTCTGCACCACCAATCCGGGAATCCTTGAAGTCTGGCACACTCGGTCGGTGTCAGGCGGCGGACGGTGTAGGTCACAGGTGTGGACTGTGCTTCCGGGTTGTCGATGACAAGACGGTCATTGAAAGCGTCCTGCCCATTGAAGCCGCTGGGATGTGCCCCGCTCGCCACGGTACCAGCCACACCCTCGTTCAGATGCGGTGCCGGTGCAATGGTGGTCGGGTCTTTGTAATCCCGTGCCATCAGAGTCGGAGATACATTCTCCTCTACTCGCATAAAGGAGCCAGTGGTCATGGCATACACATCTTCCGGTGCGCAGACTGCATGACGGTCAGTGGCGTCCAGCGTAAAGCAGACATCCTCATTGACCCCATCTCCCTGTGGACCATTCTCGTCCTTGCGGCCGATCATGTTACCCTGCAGGACGAAGGTCTGCATCTGGTCGCTTCGGGTCGCCATGAGTGCGCCAGACTTTCCATGCAGGTCAATCAGCTCATTGCGCTGATTCACATGGAAAGCAGTCACATCTTCCGGCTGTACCACAAAGGTCTGCTGTTTCATTCCCGGCTCTGCTGCCAGTGCCGCTGACTTGTCCCCCAGATCCCGGACTTCATCTCTCTGGTTCTGGGTAAAAGCAACAGGCTCTACCACACAGATGCCGCCCTGATTGCAAGTCGGAGCACCGCCGCTGCGGTCCAGTGTCCGGGAAGTTTCCGCTTCATAGAAACCGCTATGCGGATTGTCGGACATCATGGAATGGCTGGCTTTCGAGCAGACACCATAGCATTTCGGGACGAACAGTGTCTGGTCGTTGTTACAGCCAAGGGTGGCCGATTTTTCTTCCTGCCAGATGACTCCCTTGCCGCCGCCCTCACACCCGGAACGGATCTTCAGCGTGACTGCCGGAGAATTATCTGCACCATCCATGACCAGCGGAACATTGCCACCGCCCGTACCGCATCGGCTGGTCAGCGTTTGAACCTTGCCATCTTCGGAAATCTTCACCCTGCTGTCTGCCGGATGATTTTCCAATGCAATGGCGGCAGGTACGACACCTGCCCGGAGGGTCGGTGACCGTTCTTCCTCATATCCGATGCTTCTGGCATTTGCGGAATGCTCAGTACAGAAACCAGCAGCTTCAAGAATCTCTCCCGGCTTGTTCAGGCCGATTCTTCCTGCACAGCTTGCCGTTCCAATGCCGCTTTCAGAACTGGCGGCAGCTCTTTGCCACGCACGGAAGCTCTCCGGAGAATACCGAGACAGGCCTTCGGACTTAAATAGTACTTTTCCGGCACTTTGACCTGCAAAGTCTGCGACAAGGAACAGACGTTTTCTTCGTTGAGCCAAGCCGAAGTGTTGAGCATCGAGAGTTCTGTATGCCACGCTCCATCCGTCTCCCAGAATAATATCGGCGGTTGCCCACTTTCCCTTTTCAGGCATAGGCAGCGGTGGCGCTTCTGGCTCTTTGACTGCGATGATTTCTTCAAGGACCGACTTAAAGTCCTCACCGGATTTGCTGGAGAACAGTCCGGGAACGTTCTCGACGACAAAATATCGTGGGTTTTCTCCATCGGTTGCTTCCCTCATTTCTTTAATAATCCTGACCGCCTCATAAAACAGACCACTTCGGGTTGTCTTTTCTCCGCCGTGGTCGATATGCTGAACGCCCTCTCTTTTTCCAGCCACAGAAACGGACTGGCAAGGGAAACCACCTGTGATGATATCTACAGGAGGGAGTTCCGCTCCACGAAGACTGGAAATATCTCCGTAGTGGATTACCTGCGGCAGTCGTTTTGTAGTCACACGAATTGGGAATGGTTCAACTTCACAGTTCCAGACCGGCTGGATTCCTGCAAGCAGCCCTCCCAATTCAAAACCCCCGGAACCTGCAAAGAGGCTGCCGAGGGTCAAGGTCTTATTCTGTTCTGTACTCATTCGGCAACCTCCTCTCCGAGCATCTGCTCATTGGCTTTCTGGTAAAAATCTCTGGATACCTCAAATCCATAGCTGTTGCGGCCAAGCTCCCGTGCGGCACGAAGGGTCGAACCGCTGCCAGCACATGGGTCAATAACCACATCGCCGGGGTCAGTGAAAGTTTCGATCAGGCGTTTCAGCACAGAGATTGGTTTCTGAGAGGGATGAATTTTCGGATATTCCTTACTATCCCGTTTCCAGTCAAACCAGTTGAAGATCATGTGGGGCTTGCCGTCCTCACCGAGATTGCGGAACTTGGGGAGCTTGCCCCGGTACAGCACCAGCGCATACTCCGTTGCACCCACAATCTTCATGTTGGCTTTGAGTACCTGTGGACTGTAGTTCTTACAGAACACCAGTGGGATATAATTCTTGAAGCCGTATTTTTCCGCTTCGGTGATCACCTTCGGGATCTGCTGGAACGCACAGAACACAATCATGCATGGCGCGTCCTTTTCACCCGTGCCGGGTTCTTTCTTCAGCAGGCGGTTGCAGAAATGGAAATATTCTGCAATGTTGAAAGTGAAGTCGGTATTGAATGCCGCTTTCCTCGCCTTGCTGCTCTCCCCGTTTTTGTTGTCGCCATCCACATACCAGTCCGGCCGACTGGCGTAGAAGTCCGTACCGATGTTGTACGGAATGTCTGCGATCACCAGCTGTGCCTTGGGGATGTTGTAGGACTTGAAGTTCTGGAAGTTGTCATGGATGAGGACACATTTTACATCAGGCATCGGCATCCACACTTTCCGGCTCAAAGGTCGCCACTTCCTCAAACTTCAGCTTCTGACTGTCACGGATAACATACACATCATCGTAGTGACCCTCCCGGAACTGAATGTAGCGTTTGACTGCAACATCCACGAACTTCGGTTCCACCTCCACACCATAACAGATACGATCGATCTGTTCACAGGCAATCAGGGTCGATGCGCTGCCGAGGAAGCCGTCCAGAACAATGCCGTTGGTCATGGTGGACTGCTTGATCAGATAGGCAATCAGTGGAACAGGCTTGCTGGAGGGGTGGCCGAAACCATCCTCTTTGGAGTTCTTGATGCCCTCAAATTCAAACACATTGGTCTGCTTCTGATCGCCGTACCAGCGATGACGGCCGTCCTTACGCCAGCCAAAGATGATAGGCTCGGAGTTGAACTTCCAGTCGGTACGCATAAAAGGCGCACGAGGCTTCTTCCAAATCAGGCCGGCTCCCACCTTGAAGCCCGCATCCTCGAAAGCATCGTAAAACACACGGGCTTTCATCGTGGCGTAGAATTCATAGATGGAAGCGTCCATCGCCATCGCATTTTTGAAGTTGGCGTAGACCTTCATCAAAAACTCGTAGGCGGACTTGTCATCCAGATCATCATTCTTGATACTGCCGGAAGCATTCTCCAGCTTGACGAAGTAAGGTGCATCGGTACAGACCAGATTAACCTTGGTATCGCCCAGCAGATTTTTATAAACCTCCGGGTCCGTGGAATCTCCGCAGATGGCTGTGTGTTTACCAAGGTGCCAGATATCTCCGGCCTTGGAAAAACACGGCTGTTTCAGTTCAGATTCCACATCGAAATCATCATCTTTCACATCCTTGTCGTGGACACTAGTAAAGAGTTCACTGATTTCCGGTGGCTCAAAACCTGTCTTTCCGAGGTCGAAGTTTGAATCTTCGAGGTCTTTCAGCAGATCAGCCAGCAGGGAATCATCCCATGCACCCGTAATCTTGTTGAGTGCGATGTTCAGGGCTTTCTCCCTGGTCTTGTCGATGTCCACCACCGCGCAAGGCACTTCGGTGTAGCCCAGCTCCATCGCTACGGTCAGTCTCTGGTGACCACCGATGATCGTCATATCGGCATTGACCACCAAAGGATCTGCGAAGCCGAACTCCGTGATGGAGTTCTTGATCTTCTCGTACTCTTTGTCCCCCGGCTTCAGCTTCTTCCGGGGATTGTATGCGGCCGGCTTGAGTACGGACACCGGCAGCATCTTCAATTCAGCAGTCGCTTTCATGTAGATCCTCCCACTTTAGATTCACACGCGCATGACCCCAGAGAACGGCACGAAAAAGGAGCCGAATAAAAAGCCCGACTCCATCTCATCGCCATTTTCCCGCGGCTGTTCGGTCATCTCGCACCATTCCGGGTTTTCTCCGTTCACGGATGCCAGCACCTTATCTTCCGCATCGTCAATCGCATGTACACAGATCCCCCCGGTGTTGAACATCGGGAACACACCGACAATCTTACTCATCCTGCTTTGCCCCCTTTAACCCATATCGAAATTCAAAATAGCATTCCCGGCTGCAAAATCTTCTCTGTCCGTTACATTCGTGGACGGCCTTAAACTCTCTTCCACAGTTCTGGCAGATTGCATTTCGGCCGGTCGCCAGACTTTTGTAGTGTTTTCGCTCGTACTCGTCTTTGCATTCCTTTGAGCAAAAGCGCCGAACACCACCGACTTTCTGCAACACCGGTTTTCCACACACCGGACAGAACTTCCCTTTCGTCATGTTCGGAGGGATCAGGTGACAATTCCCGACTTCCGGCAGCCCAAGTTCTCTGCAATAGTCGATGACCTGTTCTATCGGAAGGCCTGTTTTCTCTGCGATTTCCACGCACTCCACGCCTGCCAGCCGCTGATTCCGCACTTCTTCACGCTCTGCGGAATAGGCCATGCCTTCTATCAGGCAGTCCAGACGAACTCCATGCTTTACCACATCACGCTGTATTGTCAAAGGTTCCATCCGATGCACTCCTTCCTCGATTCGCACAGGCGCGGCTGCAATATTTCCGTTCTAGTCCATACTGTTGTCGGTAGGAAAATTCCCTGCCGCACACCGGGCAGATCTTCGACCGCACGGTCTTCCAGTTCTCCAGTTTCGGATGAGTGTTGTTCCACCGTGACCGGCATTCCGGTGAACAGAACTTCCGTGGTCTGCCTTTATGGTTTGGTACGATTGCCGTACCGCACTGAGGACAGAACGAAAACGCCATGTCCTTGATCATCTCAGCCGTGAAATCTTCCATCTGCCCTCACCCCACTCTCATTTTTCGCCGTTTCTTCGGCGGTTTCTTGGAAAAGTTTCATAATTCATATGAAAAGCGGCGAAGTGGAAATCGGCACCGCCCCGCCAGGTCGGATTGTTGTTGCGGCGGCCGATTCGCACTCGCCCCTGCTCCTCCCGGAACAAGCTAAAATGTGCGAAAGCTCCCTGTTTACGAGAGTTTTCACACACTTTGGTTCATTTCGGGGAAAAAGGAAGGCACCTGAACCGAAGCTCCGATGCCTGTGCATTTTCCTGTTTCATTTTGCGCCGTTAATCCTCTGACCCCCGGCCTACTAATTTTGCGATTTTTCACACGAAAGCCATCGCCGGTCTCCGTGTGACTTCACCATAGAGAAGTGACCCCGGCCCCCGGTGGGCCCTGTCAGTAGGTGTAGGTCGGGTTGATGTCCTCGGTCAGTGTCTTGCGGTCATGACACTCTTTGCAGAGAGCCTGCCAGTTGCTCCGATCCCAGAACAATTTCTGGTCACCACGGTGTGGTTTGATGTGATCCACCACCGTTGCCCGGACGTACTTTCCTCGCTTGGCACACTCCACACACAGCGGATGAGCTTCGAGATACGATTTTCTCGCTTTCTGCCACCGCCTGTTATAACCTCGCCTGGCGGCGGGTCTTGTTGCTTCCGGATGGAGAGGCAGATGCTTCTCACAGTAGAGCCGGCCGGCTTCCACCAGTTCTGGGCAACCGGGATGGTGGCACGGTGTCTTTGGTCTGTACGGCATGGGTCAGTCCTCCCACGGAAGACCAGCCTTGCCGAAGTGACCGTAGGCACTGACCTTGTTGTAGTCCACGTCCAGCAATCCCAGCCGCTTGATGATACCCTGCGGAGTCAGGTCGTAGCTGTCTTTGACATAAGCCTGAATGAACTCCAAGTCCTCACGCTCCGTGCCGAAGCACTCGACCGACACACCCACCGGCTGAACCACACCAATGGCGTAGGCCAGCTGGACTTCGCACTTGTCAGCGTAGCCAGCCTGCACAATGTTCTTGGCAATCTTCCGTGCCATGTATGCTGCGGAGCGGTCCACCTTGGTGGGGTCTTTACCGCTCAGAGCACCACCGCCCATGCGACCGATGCCGCCATAGGTGTCACACGCCAACTTCCGGCCGGTCACACCGCAGTCTGCGTAGCTACCACCCAGCACGAAACGGCCGGTCGGATTCACAAGCTTCGTGAAGTCACCGTTCAGACCATACTCGCAGGCGGCCAGCACCATCATAGATTCGATGATGTGGCGGAAGTCGCTGACCTCCACATCCGGGCTATGCTGCACGGAGCAGAGAAATGTGGTAATGCGACCAGTGTCGTAATCATAGCTGACCTGTGCCTTGGCATCTGCACGGAACATCTTAGTTGGATGATTCTTCAGCAGTTGCAGGAACTTGGTTGCTACCATGTATGGAATCGGCATCTGCTCTGCCGTTTCGTTTGTAGCGTAACCGTACATGATTCCCTGGTCACCGGCACCACCCTTATCCACGCCGAGTGCGATGTCCGGCGACTGTTTGTCCACCAAAACGCCGATGCGAATTCGGTCGCTAAAGTCGAAGCCCATCTTCTCCGCACCAATGTGAGTAATCACATTGTGTACGAGCTGATGGTAGTTCGGCTGATAGTCAGTCGTCATCTCGCCAGCAATAAAGAGCTGGTTCTTCTTCAGCAGGCATTCGATTGCGACACGCGCATTCTTGTCGTGCTTCAGAACATCCGTCACGATGGCGTCTGCAATCTGGTCACAGATTTTATCGGGATGGCCGTTGCTGACCTGTTCACAGGTAATGATCTTGCTCATGGTTCTTGCCCTCCATCTCTTTCCAGCCATTTTCTTTATTGCCACAGTTCTTACAAGTGTAGTAAAGCGTGGAATTGTCGCACTCCTCCATGTGAGGTTGAAGGCGTTTCCCGCACTTGGGACAGTGTCGAATCGGGACGACCGTAGCTCTCAAATCGAAGCCACTCCAATTGGACAACTCATACGGATAAACTACGCGCTTACCCTCTTCCTCCGCTTCTGCCAGACAATAGCAGTTCGGTGTGTCTACACAATCACGCATCACGACATTGTCCTCGTCATCGGTATCCACACACATAACCGTCATGCCATCGGGCAAAGGAATGAGCCGCATCAGCTGGATGTCCTCATATCCGTCTGTATCTGTTCCCAAGAAGTCCTGATTACCGTTTTTCATTGTATATGTCCTCCAGACCAAGTTGTACTTTTACCGCCGTTTCGATATCTGCGACCATTTTTGCATCCTCGCAGGCACACAGCTTTCGCCGCAGCCTCCACTTTGGAATGGCGGTGATCTGTTCTGCCAACACCACAGAGTCCTCATCCAGCAGGTCACTGATGATGCAATGGGTCGGCATATACATCTTCTTTATCTGGCTCGTCATCGGAAGTACCGTCACAACATCCGAGCATCGATTCGCCACATCATTGCTGATAACCAGCACAGGACGGTCACCTTCCTGCACGGAAGTACCGGTGTTCTCTCTCAGGTGTGCGTACCAGATATCCATCCTTTTGGGAGGCTGGATATTCGTCACCGAAGGCAGCGGTTTTCTGTAGATTCGCATCGGCTTATTCTTCCTGCTCATCTCTCGCCCTTTCTGCGGATTCTTTCCACGGCATCTTACCACCGTAGTATCTCTCCGCATAGGCTTTCTGCTCATATGCAGGAAGGCGGTTCATGCGCTCATCATGCTTACGGATAGACTCTTCATGCTGTTCTCTGGTCTTTCGGAACGGGCACGGAGTCTCCGGAGTGTGAGAACATACAGGGTTTGCAAGTGCCCTGCAAAGATGGAGATTTCCAACAAAGGCACATCCTTTACTGTTCTCCTCGCTGACTGCCTTCTGCTTTGCGGTCAGCTTGCGTTCTGCTTGACGAAAATCCATAATCAAATCATCCTTTCCGGGGTTTCCCCACATCGTTTATGTATAAAAAGATGCCATGTGGCTTCATAGAACCGCACAGCACCCTTTTATCACCAAAAGCAGTCACCCAGCGGAGCAAGTCAGCACCAGGCAACCGCAGCAAAAGTAAACAGGCATAAAAAAAGACCGACCGGGTGTTACGCCGGTTGGCCTATCTTTCAGGATCATCGCCTGTTCTTCCTGTTCACTTTTGCATTATAAGTATAACACAGCATTTCGTTTCTGTCCAGTGCCAAAATGGTACAATTTTGTTTCTGTTCAGATTTGTTTTTGATTTTTCATACGCAATATCAAATTCATCTGTTCAAAGTTGCTCGAATATTGAGCAACAACTAATTATTGGGCAACACTCTTGTCACCCCAGCATGATGCGGAGCTTATTGTTTTCCCGTTCTTCAAGAACCCCAGCCATATAAACGATGGCTTTGTCCTTGATTCGGCTGATTGTAGTATGTGACCGGACATGGAGAGCATCTGCGATGGCATCCCAGCCCTGGTCTTCGATCCAGAGCATTCTTGCCACGAGCGATGTTTTCTCATCCATGCCGGATATCGTAGTACTGATGAAATCAACTACGCTTTTCTTTTCGAGATACCGACTTTCAAGCATCAAGAGCTGTTCTTTGTAATACGCCGGCTCATCATTCAACTCTGCCATCAGCCTGTCGTACTCTTTTTCATAGTTGAGAGCGATTCGTGCTGTCGGGTCAGAGATGTTACTGCTCTTCACTCGCTCACAGTCGGTACTGACTCCGGGGTGGCACATCATTTCGATGACTTCTGTTTTCGACAACGACCGGTGCGGAAGACTACCCTTTTCGCCCCTTGCCTTCAAGTCCTCCAACTGATGCTTTGCCGTGCGCATCTCAAACTCCACCTTGCGATAGTTTTCCAGAAGCGTTCTGGCAGCAGCTACAAAATAGCTGTTACAGGCTGCGCGTGTTTCATCGCTCAATTCAAGGGTGATCATTTCGCCATTTGCAGTTTCAAACTCCATCTGATTTCTTGACATATCTTTGTCCTCCCCTATTGGTTTATATTGTCAGTATTCAGTTATCAACTATCTGCCGGACGCTGTTTTGCTCACCCGTAAAGGCGTGCTTTGACGGCTCCAATCAGGTCATCCTGCCGGATTTCCTTCCTGTCGAGAGCTTTCATAACATCTTCATCTACGGTATCTTTCATCAGGATGTGGTGGATCGTTACAACGCTTTTCTGGCCCTGCCGCCACAGACGAGCATTCGTCTGCTGGTAAAGTTCCAGCGACCATGTAACCCCGAACCAAATCAGGATGTGCCCGCCAGACTGGATATTCAGTCCATGCCCTGCGGAAGCCGGGTGAATCAGAGCAACTGAGATTTTCCCATCACACCAGTTCTCCATATCCTTGCTGCTTTTGAGTTCCCTCACCGGAGTATGCTTCTTTTTGAAATACTCAATGATTCGATCCTTATCGTGCTTGAACCAATATGCCACCAGAACGCTCTGCCCATTAGCCAATTCGATTAGTTCGTCCAAGGCTTCCAGTTTTTTGTTGTGGATCTCACGAACCGTGCCGTTCTCATCGTAGACAGCTCCGTTCGCCATCTGGTGGAGCTTCCCGGACAATGCTCCTGCGTTTGCTGCTTCCACATCTCCGTCTACCATTGGCAAAATCAGGTCTGCTTTCATCTGGTCATAGAGTTTGCGTTCTCGTTCATCCATCTGGATCTCGACCTTGTTGTAAATGCACTCTGGCATATCAAGGTAATCCAGAGCCTTCATGGAGATGCAAATATCTGAGATTCGGTCGTATATCAGTTTATCTGCGCCCTTCCGCAGCTCGTAACTGAATACAACACCCGTATTGGGATTCATGCTTCCGGGTCGGAAGTACGCATAACGGTAATCCGTAATGAACCGTCCCAGCCGTTGTCCCATGTCCAAGATTCCAATTTCTGCCCACAGATCCATGAGACCATTCGGGCTGGGTGTACCGGTAAGCCCTACCACTCGTTTGAACTTCGGGCGAATCGACTTGAGCTTTTTCCACCGGGCGCTTTTGTTATTCTTAAACGAGGACAGTTCATCAATCACGAGCATATCAAAGTCCCATTCGAGCTGATGCTCCTCATAGTACTTCACCAGCCACGGAATGTTTTCACGGTTGATGGTGTAGATGATGGATTTCCGCTCCAAGGCTTTGATTCGCTGCTTCTCCGTTCCGACCATGACGGACACCGTCAAATACTGAAGGTGCTCCCACTTGATCACTTCTGCCGGCCAAGTGTCCCGTGCGCCCCGGAGCGGAGCTACGATCAAGACCTTCTGAATGAGGAACTGCTCCAGTACCAGCTCTTCGATTGCCGTCAAAGTGATAACCGACTTACCGAGTCCCATGTCCAGAAGCAATATTGCAACAGGATGCGTCAGGAGAAAACTCGATGCAAACCTCTGATACTCATGAAGCTGTTCTTTTTTCAACTTCTCACTTTCCATTTCTTACCCTCCATCAGTGGAGTTCTTTATAGCGGGGATATTATCGAAATCCGAAAAAGGATCTCCGTACTTTGCCACAACTGCATCGTACTCCCTGAACTCCACATCACCCATCTGCTTCACCACATCTTCCACTGCTCTCAGGATCGGGATTTTCGCTCCAACACCCTCTGTGCTGTCTCCGGGGCGGTATTCTCGAATCGCATCAATGACCGGACGAATCTGTTCAAAGCGATCTACACAGTAGACTGGAAATCCGAGTTCTTCAAGCTGTATCTTCCGCTTCACTTGCAACGGGCGCATCATCTTGCCCGGAGCTTTCAGCTCACAAAAACCGACGTGACCTCCAGGAAGAAGCACAAGACGATCCGGCACACCGTTCATCGTCTGGGAAGAAAACTTTAACGCCAGACCTCCCTGCTTCTTCACTTCATCACGGAAAGCCTGTTCAACCACATACTCTCTCACTGTCCTCGCCTAATCCTTTCCCTATCCTTCTCAGCCCTTCCGCTTTGCGTGTTTCTCAATGTTGCTCTTCGCGCGCGCGTATATGGGCGAATCGCGTGTTTTACCTGTTTTCTGTATGTCTATCTGTCTATTTTTATATAAATACATAGATAGTAATTATTAAGCAACAGAGCAACAACAGTACAGAAAACACAGTAAAATCAACAACTTTTTGGCGTTGCCGAGAACTGTTGCCCTCGTGTTGTGTTGCTGGACTGTTAAGCAACACCTTTGTTGACACTCGGCACTTTTTCTCGAAAATTACCGATTTTGTTGCCTGTTGCTCGCCCCTCATTTCTGAGCAACGGCAACAGCAACAACCCAAAACAGAGTTATTTTCCGCTCTACATTCCCATCTTCTCCTTTCCTTCACCCGTAACCCAATCAACAAGAGTTGCCCTAGAGCGTCCCTCTGCTCTCCTGCAACACCTGTCAAGTCGGTTCGCTGTGACAGCCCATGACGTTCTCTCATTCTTCGTCACCTGCATCACGGACATAGACATTCACGATGCCGTAGCCCTTGACGCGCTGCTTTTTAGGGCTTCGCTTCCAGCCATCGATACGCTCCATCATAGCGATGATTGAATTGGAGTCCTGACGCCCAATAGAACCACGATCCCGGCCGAAGCACTCGCACCAGATCTCCTGATTGCATACGACCGTACGCTTCACCGTTCCCGGCAGCGTGGACACACCATCGTTGCTGAACTCGGTTCCCTGAATATAGTCCCGACGTTGGAACAGAGTAAGGCTGTCCCAGTTTGCAGGGAGCAGCTTGTCCAGATACTCACGCACCATAGGCTCACGGTCATCCGTCTCCATCGACATCTTCTGCTGATGGATCGCTTCGATACCGATATCACCTTCGAGGTACAGTTTCTCGCCCTGCTCATAGCGATACAGAGCTTCCGCCCAAATCTGCTTAACCTCCTCATCCGAGAGTTCCCACGAGGGGCGGCAACCACGCACACGGTCTTCTTCTTTGAAGCCCGGAGTATTGACAGGCCAGAAACGGCGGTTACCAGTAACATCGCGGAGATAACCGTTTTCCGCATTCGTTGTGCCGATGAAAACACACTGGCGCGGATGCGGCGTGGCACGGCGGCCGAATGCAGCGCGGAAGATGTCATCCTGACGAGATAGAAAGCCTTTCAGGATTTCAGTGTCGGCCTTGCGCAGACCTGCCAGCTCACCGATTTCCATGATCCAGTAGCCCTGCAGTTTTTCGGCAGCAGTCTTATCCTTGGTATCGTTCAGCTGAAGAGAGTCGTTGTACCAGTTTCCGCCCATGCGGCGAATCAGTGTAGACTTGCCACAGCCCTGCTCACCCTTCATGACCAGCATGGAATCGAACTTTATGCCCGGATGCTTAACACGAGCAATAGCAGCCACAAAAGTCTTTCTGGTAACGGCACGGATATAGGGCGTATCTTCTGCGCCCAAAGTAATATACAGAAGCGTGTCCAGCCGTTCGGTACCATCCCATTTGGGCAGCGCATCCAGCCACTGCTTGATAGGATGGTAGGAGCGGTCATCTGCGATTTTGGTAAGACCCGCCTTGAAGTTACGGTCGGAAAAAGTACCATAGTGAGCTTCTAAGTACGCCATAAGCTGCGCATCATCCTGATCGCGCCAGAATTCTTTCTCCGGCCGGCCCCACGGTGCTTTTCCCGTAAATTCAATGTTATCTGCCAAAGCGTTATAGCGAATGCCTTTCAATTCCGGGTCATTGCTCAGGATCAAAAGGAGGTTACGGATGCTGTTCACAAGCTGTCCGGATTTCGAGTAGTCCAGTGCAGTCTTCCACGCATCCGGGTCAGCAGGAGTACCACCGACATTGTTGGCAGATACTGTTGCACCGGCTGTGTTACTGGCGTTACCGCTGTTACCGCTTTTGGGCGGCTTACCACCCATCAGCTTGAAATCCGCTTCCGCTGCGGCTTCACGCATCTGGAGCAGCACCTTTTTCACTTCACCATCTGCGGCCGCGAACTCACACATTGCTTTGTAGGACGGCAGCTTCGTGGTTTCCGTCACCGTGACAGATTCGCCATCCAGATTGCCGAAGCGGTGGACACGGACAGCATCAAAGGAATTCAGCAGCATACCACTTGCCGGGTCGGTAGCATGATGGGAATACATAAACTTGTTCTCATATACCACGACACCAGCAACAGAGTCTGCCGGGATATAGCTGTATCGGTCCGGAGAGGCAGTCGGCTCATACACCTCGTTGAGAAAACTGCCAATAGCAGACGGAATGTCGTATGCCTGACAGAATGCACCGATCAGGTTATTTTTCGTCAGTGGGTCTTTCTGCTTCTGCATCATGTGCTGAACGATCTTCGTCTGCCGGGAAGAAACCGGGTACTCGCTGACATCGTGCCAGTTCTTGTACCTAGCAAGGACGCTGTCCGGATTCAGCAGGTCACCATGCAGTTCCCGGTACACATATACGCCGTCCTTAGAGGTGCTGGGCCAGTACATTAGTCGGTTCGGTTCGTAGGTAGTGTCATCGAACATCTCGATGTCGATTTCCTCAGCCACCTTACGAGCAATTGCTACATATTCCTCTGCCATAACCGAACGCGACAGAGGAATGACCAAACGGAGGCGTGGAGCTTCCGGCTTATGCTTGTGCGTGGAATAGATGATGCCGGCGAAGTCCGTAGTAAAGTCCAGAACATCTTCAATACCAGGCACACCGTAATCGATGTCCAGCGTGATCGCAGAGCGGGACAAAACATCCTGCTTGCCACGATGACCACCTTTCAGCACGGCCATGACCATGCCGCCGACATCCTTGATCTCGCCCTGCTTGGTACGGCTGAAAGTCGCATACTGTGCCATCGTTTCATCGGTGTACACCGTCTTGGCAAGGCGCTCCTTAAGCTGTTTGAATGTGATTTTATACGGTTTCCAATTCTTCTGGTTACGATTTTTGCCTACAGCGATGTCCAGAACGAAATCATCGTGGGGAGACAACTCCACCTCGATTTTAGGATGAGGCTGCCCTGCGGCAGCCGCCTCCTTCTGCATTATCGTGGTGTTGGCCGACTCGACCGGGACTGCGGTGGTCTCCATGCCCATCACAGTATTCTCTTTCTTTTCACTCATATTGTGAGTCCTCCATTACTGGTTCAGGATCTTCCACTGCTTCGGCTCCATCGTAGCGACCTGCCAGCCCACTTCCTCCAGCACCGTTGCACGGTCATAGGACTCGATGTCCTGTGATGCACGAGTGATGGCGTTCGACAGACCATACTTGGAGAGGTCACCACCCTCAATGAGATACTTGAGGATGCTGTTCTGTTCGTCACTGTTCATGCCGTAGTTCTTCGCAGTAAGCTCCACCACATCAGTGACAGCACCCTCGATGGGGATACCTGCCGCTTCTTTCAGCTGGTCAACTGCCGTATGGAAGCGGCTCTCCTCAATGGCTGCAGTCGTTGCGTCACGGAGTTTGAGCAGGAAAGCTTTGTCCTCAGCTTCCATCGTTTCGTCCGAATAAACGGTATAATCGCAATCTTCGATGGCTTTCTGCTGGCGTCCGACATGGTGACGGCGTTCGCCCAGACTATTCAGTATCATGCCATTGGTGCAGACAAGGCGGTACAAAAGAGGGCGCACAGACACGGCTCCCAGTCCGACCTCGGAGTTGGAAATCACCACACCAGCCTGCACAATATCGCCCTTTTTCACCTCTGCTTCCAGACGATGGTTGACGATTTTGATGTGGAGACGGGATTCCGTCACCTCTGTGGACACCACTTCAACATCCGGCAGGCCAGCGAAAAGAGGAAGCGTGGCAGTTGCAATTTCCAGATTGTCCACACGGCGGTAACGCTCCGACAGGAAAGCACGAGCAGTCGGCATGCCGCTGCCGTAATCCATCGTGCGAACCATGTAATTGACTTTACGGTCATAGACGAGGGTATTCACGGTACTGACCAGCAGTTCCGGGTGGGTCTGTGCCAGATAATCATAGAACTTGGTGGGGATGTTCAACGCACTTGCCATCTGATGATGGAACAGCGTATTCGGCGCAAAACGCTCGGTACTGTTTTTGTTGTAGATGCCGATCCAGTCCGCCTCATCGCCCATGAAGATGCTCTGCGCCGGAACAATAAGATCACGCTTTGCCTTCGCTTCTTTTTCGACCTGTTGCATGACCTCAGCGAGTGTACGACCCTGTTTCATAATGTGCTCCTTCCTGCGGACAGTCCGCTTTAAAATAAGTGATAGTTGATTGTCATTGGTTGAGTTCTAACCGGATACGGTTAGAAAGCTGCATAACAACCTCCCCCATTTTCTCCCGGCTCAAGTGTTTCTCATATAAGAGCGAGGACACTGCCTCTGTCTTCTCCAGTAAATCCAGAAGTATATTTCGATGCTGTTCGCGGCGCATTTCTGCGTCCTGCACCATCTGCTCAAGGATTTTTTCATAGTCATCGCCATCTGCCAGATTTACCTCATAGTAGCTGGCAAGATATCGTTTGAGCTCCTCCCCGGCATACTCCCCGGCATACTCTCCGACTGCTTCCAAGGCATCATCCAAAGAGAGAATGACGAGGAGTTGCTGGTCCTTCAGTTCCACGCTGTATGCCATGATGCGCCTCCTGTCAGTCTTTGCGGTACCACTCGCACTCGTAACCATCTGCACGAAGCGGGAGCTTGTCATCGACCCAGTCCGGTGATTCGGCCATCATATCACAGAGTTCCTTGACTGAGGATTTACCATTGGGGACTTCCACGATCATTTCATCGTGAACGTGGGCAACGATGTCAAACCCGGTGGCATCGACACGAAGCATAGCCTCTGCCAGAATATCTCTGGCGATTGCCTGAATGCAGTTCTCAACGAGTTTCGGGCCGTAAGTCATGATACGCTCCCATTTGCGTGTCTTACCGACACCCATGTAGGTCAGTTCCATACGATTGAAGCTGTTCAGCCGTTTTTCTGGCTCGATGTAAGCCAGCTTCCGTCCAGACGGCAGACAGATGAACAGCTTGTGGTCATAGTAACCAATCTTCAAACGGCCAGCTGTCTGCATCTTTCCCGTATCAAGAGCTTTGTTAGCGGCACGGTCAACATCCCACCAGAACTTCGTAATAGCAGGACTGGCGGCGCGCCACTGCTTGATGATATCCGGGAGTTCTTCCTCTTTCAGTCCTTTATCGATAGCTCCCATCGACTTCATTGCACCAACGCCGCCACCATAACCGAGGGCCAGCTCAGCGACCTTTCCGGTCGTTCTCAGCTCACCGTTGATGCCATGCTTCTCAACAGGTACATGGAACATCTGGCTGGCAGAAGCGCAATAGATATCCTTTCCTTCACGGAAAACATCCAACCGCCACTGCTCCCCTGCCATCCATGCAAGAACACGAGCCTCGATCTGGCTGAAGTCTGCCACAATGAACCGGCAGCCCGGTTTCGGAATAAACATGGTACGAATCAACTGAGAGAGCACATCTGGGGTGTTTTCGTAAATCATCTCAAGAACACCGAACTCTCCCATACGAACGAGCGTCCGGGCCTCTGCCAGAGTTTCAATGTGATTCTGCGGCAGGTTTTGAAGCTGCACGAGACGCCCTGCCCAACGACCAGTACGATTGGCACCCATAAACTGAAAACAACCGTGTATCCGGCCATCCTTGCACACGCTCCGTGCTGCTGCTTCATATTTTTTGACTGAGGACTTTGCCATCTTTGCCCGGAGTGCCAAAACCTCGATTGCTTCCGCATTAGAGGAGGCGTTCTTCTCTAGTTCTTTCATGGTCTGCTTGACGGCCTTTTTAGAGAGGCTGTCGATTTCAACGCCCTGCTCCGAGAGCCATCCTTTTAATTGGGATACGCTATTGGGATTGTCACAGCCAGTCAGTTCATAGGCTCTTGCGGTAGCGGTTTCGCTGTGCATCACATCGCAGGCGATTGCCTGCTTTACCAGCTCCATATCTACTAGCACACCACGGTCATTGATACGCTGGTCAAGGCGATACAGCTCCATTTCGTGCGGACTGATTGGATACAACGAGATTTTCTTCTCGATGTCACGTTCTGTCTCAACATCCTGGCAGCAGTAATATTTGAATTTGTCCCATTTTTCCGGTGCATGTTCCGGGAGATTCCAAGTGCGGCCACTGTTCAGTTTGGTAGGTTTGCACGGAACACAAAAGTAGCGGATCAGGTCGTGCCCCTCCTTATCTTTCTGCTCTACTGTTTTCAGGGCTTCTGCACAGCCCTCCAGAGACAGCGGCAGCGACAAGTAACAGGCCTGTACCATTATGCATTTCCAGCCATCTGGCGAGAGCGGCTCTCCCAGATAGACCGACAGACAGGTACGCTCGAACATAGCGTTGTAAGCCACCTTTGTGACGGAAGCATCGCGGATGTACTCAATCATCCAGTCCGGGAGTTTTTCGCCGCGTGCGAGATCAATAATGGTGACCGGCTGGTCATCGAAAGCATAGGCATACAGCAGGATTGCAAAGTCCTTGTCCTCTACGTACCGACGAACACCGCTTTTCGAGATCTCCGCACTCGATTTCGTCTCGATGTCTATGTGTAGAACTTTCGGCTTTTCATCCGGTTTTTTATGTACAGCGTGGAGATCATGTTTGTAATCAGGCATCTCAACCGTCCTCCTATTGAAGTTTTTGTATGTAACTCGGCACAGCAAACTGCCAATGAAACAGCTTGTATGCCGATAAAGATAGTCCGGACAGACACCGATTGTCTAATGCTAATGCCAATACCCATCCGGGCTATATCAGATCTCCGGGTTGTGGCTTACTTAAGCCAGTCCGGAAGCTCTGCGTCTTCCGCCTCCGTGTTCAGGAACTCTGCGGTGGCCTCGATATCAGAGAAATCCTCCTCAGCCGTTGCGATGCCAGCCAGACGCTCACCGTCCGCCTTTTTCATCACATGACGAAGCCACACAGACACGCCTTTCTTACCGTGGTTGTTGTAGGGCTTTACGTTCACAGAAACATAAACATATGCGCCGCTGTACAGTTCAAGCGGATCAAGAAGAGGCTTTTTGTCCATACCGAGGACACCGGGCTTATTCTGGGACTTGATATTGACGTATACACAGTCCTTATAGTTCGGATCTTTCGGGCGTCCAACGTTACCATCATGAATGGGATTGCCAATTTCCTCCGGGATTACACCGCCCCAGAGCTGTTTCTTGCCGATTTCCTTTGCAGCTTCGACAGCTTTATACAGTCTGGTGATCGTCTCTTTATCCGACTTCGGGATGATGAGACAAAGACTGTACATGGGCGGGTCACCCTCACTCATCGCATGCGGTTCAAACACATTCAGGTAACTTGCGCGCCCCTCATAAACCGCTTGGATATACTTCTGTTCTGCCATAGTTGTTTCCTCCTATTGTTTCCTGCGGAGTCCTTAAATTTCGGCAAAATCGTTCTCCGCACTATCGACTTTGCCGCTTGCTGCCGTTCCATCTGGGAGAGTTCCGTCTGGACCAATCTCGATTGCTTCTCGCTTGTCTGTGTCTCGAACGAGGGACAACTTTCCTGGTGGTTTGTAGATCAGTTCACCCAAGATTCGATTGAATTCTTTCCGACCTCCCAAGTACTCAGTCATTTCGGTAATGCCCAAAAGCTCCGGCTTCTTATAGAAATCGGTATACCCCTCTTTCTTCAAAGCCTGTATCACTTTTTCATTACTGACATAACAGCGTTTGGTTTTTCCCTCTACAATCTTAAACCCCCTCCACCTTACACCCCGGAGAGCACTAGCCTGAACATAGGCATATACGGAATCGATCCAATCACGGATTACATTCAGCGATGGAAGGATTGCTTCGATTTCTTCGTGGTCGAGTGTCGGCACAGGCTTGAAGTGGAACGGCTGATCTCTCTGATGCTGCGTTTTCTCTTCGATACTGGTCTCAGGTTCAACCTCTGCAAAATCTCCAGCAGCCAGATTCATAGCTTGCTCTGCAAGTGCTCGGCACACAGGCTTTGCTCTACAAAACTTGCACCACTCACCCGGAACAGCCTCTCCTTCGCCTTTGAACGCCATGAGTGCCCTTGGCTTGACATACTCGTCCGCCCAAGTGAGCAGTTGCTCTATCGGGAAAGTATAGGTGTCAATGTTTCCCAGTCGCGGCTGAACGATGCTCAAGGAAACCGTCTTGATATCTTCAAATATCGGGCTGTACATCGAGTAAGCACCCAATGCATACAGGGAAAGCTGGGTGTTTGGCATTCCCGATTTTTCATCGGGACCGGCTCTCACCCAGACGCCCTTGCCGTATTTCAGATCTATTACCCATAGTTTTTGTGGGGATACGATTACGGCGTCTCCAGTGCCAAAACTTTCTGGAACCCACTTAGAAAAATCCAACCGATCCTCCACCAGAACCAGTGGGTACTCACAGGTTTTCCGGACTTCCTCCACAGCCTCTGCTACGAAATCCCGGTAGATGTCCGTCATTTCGTCCATCTCTGGGGTGTCGTATTTAGTGGGGCTTCGAGAGTTCTGCCGTTTGAGATACCGGAGCAGCTTCTGTTCGGCCATGGCGTGCGCGGCAGTTCCCTCTTCTGCAAAGATGGAACTCTTATTCGGAAAAGGGGCTTCCAACCTCGGAGATATACTACAATGAATCCAACGGGAACTCGAACTCGCCGAGAGGTAGGCGTGGCTGTCAGGCATCCTTGCTCACTTCCCCTTCACCCAGGATCTCGTGAACTTTGACGAGGAACTCTTCACGGCGATCCGGAGGAACAGTACTCAGGTTCACGGCACCGAAACTCTTGAAGAGCTTTGCGATAAAGCTAGAATCCTGCTGGCGTTCACGGAGCACAACAACCAGTTTCACCAGAAGAGGAGAAGCTGTTTTTTTGAATTTTTCCGTTTCCTCATCTTCTTTTTCGGTTGCCGAATCAGCGACTCCTCCTGCTTCAGCATTTGACTTTCCAGCTTCGTTCTGCTCTACAACAGGAGCACCGGAGTTAGCGGTTGCAGTAACCTCCGAGTCACTCTCCTGCTTCTTTGCAGCTTTCATTTCCGGCAGAGCAGAAACACCTAGCTCAGATACAGCCATGTCGAGAATCAGAGACATACCATACATGATATGGAGCATCGCTTCCTGTGCGTCTTTCTTATTCTTCATATTCTTCCCCTTTCCACTGGTTCTTCAGCTCATCTCCAACATGGAGGGCTTCCTCCAGCTTTTCGTAGAACTTGTCTTTCTGTTGACTGACAGGTGTGCCCTCCAGCTTATCAGCCAAATCCAGCTGATAGTCCTCAGAGAATGCCCGAATCGGTTTGTCCATTGCCACAGCAAGGGCGACTTCACGACGCATTCCCTCAGACAGCGAACACAGGCCCTCGTAGCCAAAGATCCATACCTCGCTGGACAGCTTCAGCCACTCCAGACCAATCTTCATGCCAAGTTCGCGCTGCCACCAGACTTCATCCTTGAGTAACTGGGTCATAAGGAGATGCGGACACAGAGGAGAGAATCCCAACAGAGCTGCAAAGTAAGAGCCCTGCTTTGCGCGCTCCATGTTCTGCTTCAACTCTATTTTCTGTCTCTCCGGGTCAGCACTCTTAGGACGGTAACGAGAACAGATATACACAGTCGGAAGAGAGCGTTCCAGATCTTTGCGGCTATTTTCACCTTTAATCATCTGCTTCAGCCTCCTCGTCCGTGTCTGCATTACCATCAACATCCTTTTCCAGAATGAACTCTTTCAAGTCATGTTCCGGGAAAGCCATCATAATACCACCCAGAAGTTCTTTGCCACCAATGCGCTCACCAGAAAACAGGCGGCTGATGTATGCACGACTCAAGTGCATCTTACGAGCCAGCTCTGCTTGACTCCAGCCCTTTTCATCGGCAAGTACCTTGATGCGATCCAAGTTTACACGCAATGTTCACCCTCTCCTTTCATGACTACGTGCTTTAGTTTCATTGTATTTTTATCGCCAGTTGGGAACATTAGGGTAAAAATTATAGGCGCACTTACGCCTTGGTCGTTTCATTCAGTTCAGCATTATTTTTCATATAGTTTTAATACTGAACTGATTGTCTATAAACATTGTATCATACTTGCTGCCACATGTCAATGAGCTTTGTTTTTTATTTAATTTGTTTCTGTGCAGAAACAAATTGTGCCATTATAGCATAAAAATTTCAAATTATTGTTGCCAAGCGGCAACAGCTATGGTATACTAGAGTTGATACAAACAGTCACAATTCTACGGAGGTATGTTTATATGGAGGACAAATCTTTGACTGATAGCGCATTCTCAACAGAGACTACTGAATCCCAGTCAGATAACTACATTGATCCTGCTCTTGGTGCATACATTAGAAAGCTTCGGAAAGATCGTGGCATGTCGATTCGTGAACTCGCTGAAGCTGCAGGTTGCAGTGCTGCCCATGTGACTCGCATTGAGCTTGCACAGCGGCGGGTGGATTCCATGAAAACGATTGTCAGCCTTGCAGACGCGCTCAATGTACCAACGGAAGAGTTGTTAAGCATGGCTGGGCAACACATTCAGAACAGCGACTCCCTTGTCAAAGTCGCCTTTCCAAGTGTCAATACGGCTCATCAGGAAAGTGTCATCAGTTCTTTTGCACAGCTTGTTACTTCTGGGAATATGACGGATGAACAGATGGATCAGATTCTAATTCAGGCAACTGCTTACTCTGAGTACTGCGCAAGAATTAACTCAGCGAAATAAAACCCTATACAAACAGAAAAACCGGATACCACTTTCATATTGAATCGTTCTTCAATATGTCGTGGTGTCCGGTTTTTTCTTACAGGCGAAATAGAATATGAGGACAAAAAACCGCAGGATAAAAGCTTTTCTTTCTTTCATCCTGCGGTCTTGGCTATCGTTGGGTGCATATGCTGCAATATCGCGCATGGATACAGTTCTTCACGCTGCTTCCTGTGCGTTCCGCTTCCTCTACGGTGCGGCATATTTCCTTACCGTGCCTCGTTCTCTAACATGTACTGTGATGTACTTTTGACTAAGGTAGATAGCAGTTCCTATTGAATTGCTATCTACCAATCTCTTAAAACAAATCGCGCTCGCCTACTTTGTAGGCTTCCTTGCAAGGCTTCATTTTTTCTTATACCCTCATAGGCATTCCTCGCTTTCTTTTCAATTCTGTAGGTGATAGCATTTTAGGGCAGGAGGTATCTGCCTTGGAGAAACTCAATCTCCGCGCCCTCACTGCCTGAACCGTCCGGTTCTCTTATGAGAAGCACTCTCTGCTACAAACCATTTCTTATGATCTGTGTTTCCGATTTTGGCAAGGGATGTTCTTACACATGAACATACGCACCTTCCAGCCAACTCTCCATGAGTCCGGCAACCGAAACTCTCATCTTGCTCACCCGCTGCGGTCTTCAATCAGAATCGCCGCCAGCATTCGTCCTGAGCCAGGATCGGGCTATTTATAGGCGGGCTTCCTAACGGAGTCCACCGTTCTACCATCTGGCATTCATGCCGATCCATTTTCACTGCCTATCATCCATTCATCCGATCATCTTTTAGGACTTGAATCCTGAAAATAGACACACTTTCTGCTTACTCTACAGAATCTACTAAATTCCATTACACTCTATTCACTTTTCAAAGTACTGATCAACTGTGTAATAGCCTACGCAGCCAATAGCCTCTCATGCCAGAAACTCTGTCCGGCTGATAGCGAGCCCCATGTAATCTTTTCTCTCGCGCGTCGCCCTAGATTATTTCGACTGGCTTTATGTACAGTATTGAAACCTATATTCGCAATATATTTTTCCACTCTACCTGCCACATCTACTTTTTCATCTGCGACAGTTGCACGATTGATAAAAACGGTCTTTCCGCCTATCCAATTCTCTGGATATCTCTTTGATTTAATTGGGGTGACTTCTGATTTAGCTTCACAAGCTAATCTGAATAGAGTTCCTTCTGCCAACATGCGGTAGCTGTTTTCAAACCAATCTTTCCACTGCAGCTTCGCATAGTCAACAAAGCAAATCGGTTGATTTTGCTTCTTTAAAATGTTCTGAAGTGCCCTCGTGATGGATTCGCGTACTCTCACACTAGAGCTTTCCTTGCTCTTTTGAGAGAGGAGGACATCAAAGAAATCAACACGTTTCCTGGTGTTCAACGATGGCATAAAAATATCACGATTCTTTCGAGACTGCAACCCGGTTGAATACTGTTTTGCAAAGAATGAAAAAACTGATTGTAGAGGTGATATAAAACTGCCAGATGTATCCATAATAAATAGCACTTCCATCTCTGCCACTCTCCTTTCTTGCTATTGTTGTATGTTCATTTCTATAGGATTTCTCGTACCATTCCTGTTGAGTCGATATTAGTGCAATATACCGAAGCCTCGCAGGGGGTAACCCCTGCAGGCATACGGCACATCACAGTTAGTTGCTTAAATGGAGGAAGCTTAAGTATTGGGATCGTATAGGCGGCTAGGTGAAGAGTCCAGCCTTATATGTGGTTATAGCTTGTTATTTTCGATATTCATCTTAATGATCTCAATCTGTTTTGGATTCAGTGCTTTCTTCAGGCTCTCAACACTGATAAGACTGCCTTCAAACACATACGGCAAAAGACACATCAGCACCTCGATTTCTTCCTGAATTCGGTCAATTTTCTCCTTTTCTTCCGGATTGACTTGACCTTTCTGCGCTTCTTCACAAGCTTTACAAAGCGCCTTCAAGAGTTCGTCTACTACCCATTCGCTCCCATCTCCATCGAACACAACCATATCGCTCGAACGATTAAACATGATACGGTTAGTCCCTTCTCCCCTTCACAGGGGCTTTTCAAGATTTTTATTCGGTTGTTGTGATACTTTCAGGAGCATTCACGATGCTTGCAGGATACCACTCATCCTGACTGCCCCCGATTCGGGTTTCTTCTTTGATGAACACATGGTCTTCCGTGAGTACAATTGCAACACGCATCTCTTTCGGCACCTTGATTCGAGCAACCAAAAACTGGTGCAGTTCTCGATTGTCTGTCACGATGTAAAAAGTCGCGTTATTACTGCACAATACAAGAAGAATGCTCAACGCTGCCATGTACATCAGGTTGAAAGCGTCTTGCTTCTGGCAAAAGGCTGGGATTCCGATATAGGTTTCGTCATTGTCTGGGGTGTGAATCTCGAAATAACTGCCCTTTGTTTTAATGGACATTAAGTCGGTTACTCCATTTAGAACCAAACCGTTCATCAGAACACTGACTGCTGCCATAGGCAAGGCATCATTATAGTATTTCTGGACTGCGTCACACACAGCAGGCATCTCAAAACCATCATCTTTGTCTTCTAGTTCAGCCGTACTATACCCACAGCTTGAGAACAGGTCAGCCAAAGTAATGCCGTTCTGAGGTGCCGCCTTTTCGGGATCAGCCAACTTACTGAGAACCTTCCGTGACGGAGGGCTGTCCGGCGAAATTTTTCCATTAATAATCTTAGACACGTAAGATTTTGAGACCCCTGCCTCAGTAGCAAAGTTCGAGAGGCTTCTTCCGCCAATGGCGAGACGCACCTGTTCGGCCAGCCGATCAGGATTAAAGCATTCTGCCGCCATTTTCTTTTCTACATTAATCTTTTCTAACATATAGCTTTACATTGCCTCCCGGAGGACGTGGCCGGAGGCATTCCTTTCTGATCTCCTTGTTCACAAGCACCAGAATTTGGCGAATCAACTCTGGAAGAGTACTCTCTTCGCTTGAAAACGGCCAGGACAGGTGTAGCCCGTAGTACCGGTCTTGGATCAAAATGAATCCGAGTCCGATTAAGTCGCGGACTGTACCCAGTGAAGAGGACCGGCTCATCAGAAAACCGCTCATACACTTTCCACAGTTTGGATCCCGGTTTTTTGAGTTCAGTAGGATATCTCGACCTCGCACCGGGATACCTCTGTCCACCGTCATCGGTGGACACATCTTCGGATTCCATCGGACTCACCTCATTTCTTCTATAGATCCGACACTTAGTGCCGAATCGCCCAAGATGCTCCAGTATTGCTATCGGAGCATCTGCTGCTCTGTGTTCTCTCACCTTACACGAAGCGAGAAAATCCCCTTTGCTTCGTTCTGGTTGTCCACATTATAGCACTGGCCATGACGAATGTCAACAGTTTTGCTCGAAATTGAGCTTCAAGAAACAGCCTTTTGTTTCCTGTATCGAAGAAGAGCCGTTTTTTCTGTTTCTTGGCAGACAACACATTCTCGGTTTCCTTCACGAGAGTAGTTTTCTGTCCGCCTACAAGCAGTTCAATATTTTTCACCTTTGCATATTGATAGCAAAATATATTTGTGCTATACTAAGTTCAACAGGTGTGTTAGTTCCCGGAGTGGAGCTTCATTCACCCGCTCAGGAGGTACACATTATGAGCAAAAGAACAGGAAACGCATACGTTTCCAGCACTAGCATCCAATCACTGGAGAGCAAGTCAGCTGTTCACAGACCCCCGCAAGCATCTGCACGGGAGCAAGCCTTATCTTTCGGTGATGTTCTCCGCAAGTATCGATTGCTAAAAAAGGCAACTCTCCCAGAGCTTGCTGACCTTCTGGGAGTTTCCAGAAACACAATCATCAACTGGGAGAGCGACAAAACGAGACCCGACATTTCTGCGATTCAGACGCTTTGTCTACATCTGGACATTCCTTTATATGAGCTATTCGGTATCACTGGGGATACCAAGTCACATCTCTCCGCGCGCGAAACTTCCCTTCTGGATGGCTATCGGCAACTCAGCACTGTCAACCAGAATGTTGTTACCGCTATGGTCGACAAGATGTTGGAAGAAGAGCAAAACGCCTGCAACAGCTACCTCATCAACAACTTTTCTCTGCTTCCGCTGGAATCCACGCCTGCTGCCGCTGGTACTGGCTGCGCTTTCACAGACGCACCGCCAGAGTACCTATTTATAAAGAAGAACCGATACAGCACAAATGCGGATGCACTGATTCGCGTGTCAGGTGCAAGTATGGAACCCCTCTATCATGACGGAGATTTGGTTTATGTCTGCTATACGCAGGCTGTGGAAGATGGAGACGATGTCATCTGCTCCACCGTAGACGGTGCTGTCATCAAACGACTTCATGACCATAAGGTCCATTCGTTGAACAAAGACTTGCCCTTCGGCAAAAAATCCGAGGACGATCATGTTGCTATCCTCGGTAAAGTGCTTGGTATAGCATCAGAAGATGAGTTCGCCTGCGATTCTGATGTCCCACGGCTTGAAGAATTAAAAGCTGCAGACGTCCGCGCCTTTAAGAAAAAATATGGATTACTATAAACAGCTGGCCATGCCAGCAGAAAGGGATTACCAATGAAATATGTGCTTTATCGCTTTCCCAACGCTGTCCGCTATTCTGACACCTCCGATCCAGAGCTCTATGGTTTCTTCAAGTTTCCCGTCCAAGGTCAGGTCGTTGGTGTTGAGTTCGGTTCAAGCATTGAGGAGGTAACAGATGCGCTCATTCAAGATGTAAACGACGAACTGACTGAAGCCTATCTGAAATGCCAAGTGATGACCTATGCTCCCTCTGATGAAATGTTCGGCCTCGAAATTCTCACGAACGAACCTTTCGATTACGAAATGCATGGCGTGGTTGTGGACAAGAGCAAGCCAATCAACACGACTATTTACTTTGGCGTAAAAGAACTGAACGAATAATATCTTTTCCTCGGAAGGAGGGCTGCATCGTGAAGCCGATGCACACAAAACCCGAAAAAATCTATGTAAAAGTCGATTCCACCTTTGATGCCACCGGCTATATGCAGCCGACCTCCATCACATGGGCTGATGGTCGTACCTTTCCAATCGAAAAAGTGCGCGACTTCCGCCCCGCCGGGACTGCTGATAATAGTTGTTCCGGTGACTGCTTTACTGTGCTCATCCAAGGACAAGAAAAGCATCTGTTCTTTGAACACCTCGACCCACGCTTCAATGGTCGGTTAGGTCGGTGGTTCGTGGAACGGGTGGTACAATAAACGGGAGGAGCATCATGACTTTGATAGAAAAACTCAGCAATCTCGGTGGTATCGTTGACCGGGATGAAATGGCAAAAGCGTGTTCAGAAATTCCAGATGAGGATCTTCGTCTGGCTCTGATGACTCTCGCACTATCCTATAATCAAAACATCAAGATAAACGAAGAAATCTTTCAAAAGCAAAGCCGCGAGATTGAACAACTTCAGAAAGAGATAAATGAACTGAAAAAAGCAAAATAACGCACATCATAGAAGGGAGGAAATTGTACAATGCAACGCACATATCTTGCGATAGATCTTAAAAGCTATTACGCGAGTGCAGAATGCGCCGCCCGCCACCTCGACCCACTTACCACAAATCTGGTCGTGGCAGATTTCTCCCGCACTGAGAAAACCATCTGTCTCGCTGTGTCTCCTTCCCTGAAAGCCTATGGTATTCCGGGTCGCGCCAGACTGTTCGAGGTCGTGCAGAAGGTCAAAGAGATCAATGCGAATCGGTTAAGGGAAGCGGTACAATTAAGAATAGCTATTTACAAGGACAGCAAGCCATCTTTCTCCTCTGCTTCCTATGATTCCTTATCCTTGGCCGCCGACCCGTCACTCGAACTCTCTTACCTCGTCGCACCGCCTCGGATGGCATACTATGAAAAAATATCGCGGCAGATTTATGGCATCTATCTGAAATACATCGCGCCAGAGGACATCGTGGTATATTCCATCGATGAGGTGTTCATCGATGCCACCTCGTACTTATCCCACTACAACATGACAGCTCACGACCTTGTCATGACAATGATCCGGGAAGTGCTTTATACGACTGGCATCACCGCCACCGCAGGGATTGGAACTAATCTCTACTTGGCGAAGCTGGCAATGGACATCACTGCCAAACACGCTGCGCCTGACAAGGACGGAGTCCGCATCGCTGAGCTGGATGAAGAGAGTTTCCGTTATCTCCTCTGGGATCACAAGCCTCTCACAGACTTTTGGATGACCGGTCCCGGCACAGTCAAGCGGCTAGAAAAGCACGGCATCCATACGATGGGCGAACTCGCACGGTACAGCCTGCACTACCAGGATACCTTATATAAAGAGTTCGGTGTCGATGCAGAGCTGCTCATAGACCACGCATGGGGTTTAGAGCCTTGCACCATGAAAGACATAAAGGCGTACAAGCCGGAGACGAAGAGCATCAGCGAAGGACAAGTCCTCGCCTGCCCATACCCCTATGATAAGGCACGGATCATCATTCAGGAAATGGCTGACAGTCTGGTGTTACAGCTTACGGACAAGGGGTTGGTTACAGATTCTCTGACACTGGATGTCGGCTATGACCGCGAGAACTGTGACAGCGGGAAGTACCACGGTCCCGTCCATATCGATCATTATGGTCGCACAGTGCCAAAGGGCGCACACGGCAGTACGAAGCTGGATAATCCGACCAACCTTGGAAGCCAGCTCATTCAGGCTGCTGTGTCCCTGTTCGACCAGATAGCCGACAAGACCCTGACCGTCCGAAGGATAACGATTGCCGCCAACCGTGTGGTCAAGGATGAAGGCATCTTCCAAGTTGATTTGTTCACAGACACCAAAAAGCTGGAAAAAGAAAAGCAGCTGCAGGAAGTCATGCTGGGCATCAAGAAGAAATTCGGTAGAAACGCCGTACTGAAAGGCACAAATTATCTGGATGGAGCCACCATGAAAGAGCGCAACAAACAGATAGGCGGGCATAAAGCAGAGTAAAGGAGGGCTGTTATGAAACGCTGTATTTTTTGTGGAAAATCCGAGGATGAATTTGACTCCAAAAATATGTGGAGTGATGAACATATCATCCCAGAATGTCTTGGAAATTCAACGCTAAAAATCAACAATGTGTGTAAACACTGCAACAGCAATCTCGGCACTTATGTAGACAACTATTTCGTGAATCATCATTTCATAAAATCCAAACGTCAATTTTTGCGGTTACGCAGTCAGAATGGCAATATTCCAAATGCTTTCCAGGAAGGCGTAACTGCTGACGGTGAACGAATCCGGATGAGTGCCGACTTCGTTCCATCTGTAGTGCCTTTAGTCAAACAAGAAGGCAACAAACTTATAACCCACGCCAATAGCGTAGCTGAGGCACGAAAAATATTATCCACGAAATTGCGAAGGCTTCATATGCCTCCAGAGAAAATTGAAGAGTACATCTCAAAAATAGATGAATCGTGTTTTCAGTCTTTTCAACCAGAAATCCGATATGATATTCTTTTGGATATAAATCGGTTTCTTTTAGAAGCCTTGAAGATTGGTTATGAGTATGCCGTATATAAATTTGGTGATCGTTATTTAGATGATCCGACCGCTGCAAATATACGTGCCCGCTTAAATCTCGCCATCTCCGGCAAAATGCAATCCAGCTGTGAAAAGCCACCGGAAGCATCATATGCTCCAGAGTATTTAATGTCTTCCCTTGGAAAGTCATCATTTATTGGTGCTCATTATATTTCCATTGCTTCTACTATACATAATGAACTTATTGCACACGTAGTTTTATTTTTCAGCCCAGTTTCGGCATTCCAAGTTCTCCTTTCTAAACAAGCAAACCTCTATCTTGAAAATGGGCAGATAGCCGAAGACTTTATAGACCTTACTCAAAAAGAGAACCAAAAAGTATGACAGACTATAAAAACACGCCGGAAGGAAAAATCACAAGTCAGAAATACGCTGACCTTCTCCCCCTCTCCCGGCCAGCTCCCATAAAACCTCGAATGGCAATATCGAACCGAGCAAAGATTTTCAGTCCCTTTGCTGCGCTCCGAGGGTATGAGGACGAGATTGCAAGCGAAGCTCGTGAACACACCAAAACACAGAGGATTGAGCTATCCGAGGATGGCAAAGAGCGAATTGGCACAAAGCTGATGCAGCTCCACAAAGGCTCATTTGCTATAGTTCGTTATTTTACGGATGGTTATTACGAAGATATCTCCGGGAAGGTCGAAAGTGTGGATGGCGTATACAAAGAGCTGAAGATGTCCACCGGGATGAAAAATGGCATCGGCAAAGAGCTGCCAACGATCATCCCCTTTGAGGACATTCTGGAGGTGACGACAAAATGAACTACTATTTCTGTGACGCTTGCAAGTACTGCTTCCCTGCCGACACACAGCCTGACCGCTGCCCAGACTGCGGTGCGGTAATGGTTGGAGAGAAATCTGCCGTGCGGTCGGCAACGGAAAATGAGAAAACCGAGCTGCTCCGAATACGAGCAGAGGACAATGACTGATTGACTGCCCCACTTCACGGTGGGGCTATTTTTATGAAACGCGATTAGTTTTAGCTAACCGCCACCTCTAAAAATAACCGTGCGAACTTCTGAAGTTCACACGGCTAATAGAATCACTTCAACTTCTCAAGGATCTCGTCAGCACTCATGCCACCGGCCAGCAGTTTCTTGACCACAGCCTCGGCTTCCGACTTTTTCGCTTCTTCCGCTGCTTTCTGATCCGCTTTGACTTTCTTTGCTTCGAGCTTGGCTACTTCTTCGTGCCCTATGATATACAATCATAAAAAGGACAGAATCAACCATATATCACTTTGCAAATTCCACCCGGCTTATAACCTTATGGGCTCTGTTCATAATATCCTCGTTTGGAAATATAGAAGAAAACGTATATGTCTCTTTCGGCTTCGGGTTATTTACGATTTTTTTACCAGAATGTTGTCCTTGAAGTGTTGCATCATACGATATTTTATTAGAAGTTTCCTCGAACGTTATAATTTTTATTTTGGGACTACTCGATTTTCTGTTTGCTCTTGTCATATATTATTACCCTTCCATAAAACAGTTATATGTGTGAATCTCTGAATTTTAGTTTTTAATTTTTCCTATATCGACGAGAATTATTTCGCTTTCTTCTACCTTGAGAAGATTGTTTTGTTTGATTATTCTGAGGTGTTTTCTGCGGCATCTGATTGCCCGGCTTCAATGACTTTTCATATTCAGCAAATTTCATCATATAATATTGATATTTACTCATCATGTTATAGAATGTTGATGCATATGCTTTTACGATATATGTGAAACTTTCTCTCTGGCTTTCCGTAAATAAATATCGATCAAGCGTATCTACACAAAGAAAACCAAGCAGATCATAATCTGTATTCTCACTTTTATAAAAAAGTCTTTTATTTGCAACCCTGATAGGTGCAACGATAGTCGCTATGTAATACTGGTCATAATGCTCTGTTGTATTATCATAATGAGCATTCGGATCCGCTTTACTAAGCTGTTTGTCATATTTGATTAGATTCTGCTTATAAAACACATCGTTGTTATAGCTTTGATCTCCATTAACTATCGTCCTAAAATCCGTGTTTTCAGAAACTTTAATAGGTTTGCCAGCATTTTTTTCGTCTAGTACTACACGGTTGCTATCCGTATTCCGGGAACGCACAAATGTTTTCACAAGAGCATTATTATAATTAATCGGCCCTGTTTCATTCGTATACAAATATTTAATACATCCGCATACCTTTTTATGACTGCCAGAAAGGACTTGCAGGATTTCACAAAGATTATCCAATTCCTGAACAAGAAATTTAGAAGTCAATGTTGTAAATAACTCCATGTTCCATTCTCGCATCTCTAATTCAATCTCTTTGTAGTACACCTCCATTTGATTAATCTCGTTACGGAAGTCGTGCATTAAACGATAGTAATTTTCATTTATTTCCCGATAGTTCTTAATAGTCTGCAATTTAAAGCAAAAATATCTTACCAGAACTAGAATAATCATTATCGCCAACGACACAATAAAGACTCTAGGTGGTATGCTGCCACCTCCATTATTTAAGTCAATACTATTAGAAAATATAGTAAAAACACCTGTCGGAATTCCTATTCCAGCAGCAATGGTGAAAAGCGTAGCGAGGAAATTCAATACACTCATTACTGGTTCTGGAATTTTGTCAATTACATCATTAAATAAGTCCCAAATTTTCAAGGCTGTCACCACCATTATAGTTTATTATTATATACCCCAACTTCTGCTTTTTCTGCCACGATATATGCCAGCCGTGAGGATATGTTCAAAGTCTCATCTAAAAGGAAGCTCGACTATCTAAATTTATTCCTTATTAAACCATCGACACAGAAATTCCGCAATAGTCTATCTTCCTCTTATTCTTACAAATTACTGTACAGTCCTTCAATAAACAACAATATGTTCGTTGCCAACCGGTTCAGCCTTATTCTTAACATATGTATCATACTCTTGTCCTGTTACTTCTGATTTTGTATACCTTTCAGTAAATAGATCAATAATGTGTTCCACATCTGAGAAGTTTCTTAAATATACTTGTTCGCCTTGTATTTCAAATACGTTTTTCCAACGTTCCACGGTCTGCAACTTTTCTATCAGTCGATCTCTGTTCATTGTAGCAACTGGGAACTTATGAATCTGCATCATTTTCTTTGCATATTTTTTATTCGGTCTCTGCACGTATTCCTGTAACTTGTCTTCATTTCCAACCAATCCAACTGCTGTAATTGATGACACTGCACGTGTAGCCGACGCACGTAAAAAGACTTCCAGTCCAAAATGACGTTCCATCAATTTGATTTCGTCAGTTATTATCTCATCACCTAAGATTAACAAATCAATCTTTTTAGTGATAATAAACATTTGGTCTTTCATTTCCTTAAACACATCCGGTTGGTCTTGCGATTTTGCAATCAACTGAAAATGTTGCTTCTGTTTATTTGGAATTGAAGCGGGCTGTATTTTCTGGTATGCCCAAAGCTGTTTAATAATACCATTCCGTTGAAAAGCAAATCTAAACACAATGGAATCTGCGTTATCTTTATCTGAAAGCTTAAAATTCTCAATTTGATTTTCTGGAATCTGCAAGAAATTAAACGGTTGGTAATGCTCATCCTGCTTAATTACGTAAAAACAATCCTGTTCATTCGCCAAATCATCTCCATCTGCGTACTTACTTTCATTATCTAAATACTTACTCTGTATTGTCTCTTTAATACTTGCACGGATTCTAGCTTTAAATCCATCGTTTTCATTAGGATTTCCTTCATCTAAGACAAATCTCTTAATCAGTTGTTCTCCGTCTTTCATAATAACATATATTTCAAATCCATATCTTTCATCAAGGATTTCTCTTATTGCTGCTGTAATTCTTTGTTTAGGCATTTCACTACCCACCTTTTATCAAATATCTTCATATATAATGAACACATTATCCGATATTATTTGCCGTTTTATATTGTCCCCTTCTTCAACGTTACCTCTTGTAATTCCGATACATTTCTTTTCTTCGTATTGTGCCAATTGCGTAGTTTCAAACTCAAACGAGAAAATCTCGTACCCCAATATCGTCAGTACTGGATTCTGATAATACAGATTTGTTTTCCACATTAGTGCAAATAACATCGCCATTAAAATCGCAAACACAATAAATCCTTGGAGTGTATCTAAATCATCCATTGCCATCGGAAGAACATATGTCATAAAAAATGTAACACCAGAATCTTGAATTTTCTCAATATTAATAGGTGATTCTCCCATGCTCACAAAATTTGATCTCTGAGATTTTTCAAAATATCGAACACTATATATTGAGTATATAATCCACAAAAAACAAAGGACTTCCAACACCGCTGTAATTAAAAGCGGATGGTGTATCAGTTTTATCAATGCCATCTCTGGTTCTTTTAGCATCACCATGAAAAAGGCTCTGCATAAATGAGGTAACCTGCAATCAAAATACTTTATCAGCAAAATCAAAAACAATGGTGCAAATGACTGCATAATCAGTGCTCTTTTCATCGACAAGTTGTCAGTCATAAAAACACCTTCCTTCTGTTTTTCACATTCTTAGCCGTCAATAGACGTTGCCCACTGCTCACCACGTAGAGGTGTGTGATTATTAGAGCAGCAAGAGCCACGATCCACCGTGGCCCCAGAGTCAGGGCCCGTTTGCCCCAGTATATCACAGATCCGAGAACAAGTCAGCCTTATGGTGGAATTTTTCTGATATTTGATGTTATTTCAGTTTTGTAGGGATTTCTTCTGCACTCATCTTGCTCTTTTTATAGTTTTCGCGCAATCCATATATATTTTCTCAAAATTTCTGCCTTTGTTACAGAGCATCAAAGAAATCACTGTACCAGCTATTGCAACGGCTTCACCTAAAACACTACTATATTTTATATGTGATATTTCACAGCCGCCCGTAAAAATGTAATATGTATAGAACATCCATGCAATAACCGAAAAAATAAATGCTCCAAAGTCGCACAATTCATCTTCTATGGCAAAACCAAAAATTTTAACCTTATAAGAATTCTTTATTTCTTTATCGATTCTATGAACTGTTCTTTCCCATTTCAGTCCTTTAATCTCTGGTTCAATATTTAGGGCAATATATACACCGCATCGTATCAACATATACTGCTTATTGTTTATTAAAGTTTGGAGAGGTATAATCACGAAGTACAACATTAGAAATAAGACACTGTTCTTAAACTGACATCCTAGACCAATGATTGTTATTGATATTAAAAACAAATTCGATATATGCGTATTATGCTCATTCATGAGTAAAATAATTTCCTCACGGATAGCAGCATATTCCATTTTCAATCCTTCTATATTTTTTTCTTTGGAATCCATCGTTTCAAACCTCTCCATCATTTGTTATTCTGCTATCACAGATTGTCATCGTCAAAAAGATTTACCTTAATTTTGTTCTGGTAAAATTACTAGAGCCGCGCCTCTTGAGATATGACCAGTAGCATTACACCATAAGCATCATTATGCCGTTCATAAATGACATCAGTTTTTCAACTGTAACAACCTTTCTGGTTTTAACTTTTCTTCCTTTTTGATCTTTACAGTAATCACATTCTCCAACTTCTCCGTTTAACCTAATGAGCTTCTTCAAATATTCATCCTGAACACAACAACTACAAACCTTTTTCGTTGATGTTACATATCCTCGCTCTTCAAGCTGCATCATCCGGTCTTTTTCGTATCCCATATATTTATCTCTTCTCGCTATGAATCAAAACGCCCACACCGATAGCATAACTTTGCTTATCAGTGTGGGCATCATCAATTATTTTAACTTTACTAGGATTTCTTCCGCACTCATTCCGTCTGCCAGGAGTTTTTTCAGGACAGCCTCAGCTTCTGCCTTCTTTGCTTCCTCGGCGGCTTTCTGATCCGCTTTAGCTTTTTTTGCTTGGAGCTTGCCTACTTCCTTCTCGACAGACTTCAAAGCTGTACGTTTAGTTTTCAGCTCTGCTTTCAGAGAATCCATATTCGCAGTGATAGACGCAATTTCTGAGGTGAGGGAAGCGATGGATTCCTGCTTTTCTGCAATCTGAGATGCAAAGTCGTTGGTGATTTTCGGTTTGTTTTTGCTCCCTTTGGTTCTGGGCATAAGATATCCGCCTTTCTATTATGTATTGTAGTTTTAGTATAGCACCGGTGAAAAGATGTATCAAGCAACAAAGGGTATAAGTTTTGCATTATATTTATAGATAATCGTTCTTTTCACTTCACTACCCTTTTCATCGAACTCAACAAGTTCAGCCCGTGTAAGGTGTCCTTTTTTGCTTGTCCAAAATTGGATAGCCCCATATTTCTTCTGTGAGCCAGCATAATTATATTGCCTACACTTATCTTTTATTTCAATTGAGTCCAATACTTTTCCTGCTCCAGAATTATATAATTGAATAACTGCTGTATCACTGTGTAGTTCCGGTTGCCAATAGCCTCGCCCATATTTAACTCTGTAAACTTTCATATCCGGGATTTCCGTTGCTTCTGTAAATCCAGCATATACCGCACCTGTGTCACCATGTCCTCGACCAGTGTAGTATAATTCATCAAAAAGGTCCGGAAAATCATCACTTAATTTTTGATTGCGTTCTTCGATTCTCTCACACTGTTTTTTAAGTATGCTGACAATAACCTCAATTTGTTCTTCAGTGAGCCATAGTTTGTTATCCATTATTTATCTACTCATCTCGTCATCATTTCACCGCTCAAAGTGCAGAAAGTAATATGATACTTACTAAACACTTTCCATCCAACAAGACCATCATAAGTCGGATTTTCCTTTTCTGGAACAATATCCCATGACATCAGTTTGTTGCTCACCGCTCCGTCAATGTAAGTAACCAGTGATATAAATTCCTCTCTAGACCTATATTTCCTAAACAAGATGCAAATACTCTGTGCAATCTCGTAAGGCGATTCACCAATCCAAGGAAATTTTGTGCTATCAATCGAAATAGCCAAATTTCTCATATATTCCGATGACAGAACTGCGTTCTTGTAGGAGAAATTTTCCGGCAGTTTTCTATCAAAAATATAGGCTGCATATTGAATTTCCGTCACCGTTTTTGGAAGCAACTCATACCATACTAATATCTTATAAAAGATAATCATAAAATCGTGTAGCTGTCTGAACTCATCGTCACTTAGAAAAGACTCTTTATCAATATAAAAATGAGTCTCACAGTTTCTCAAATGAGCCAAAATTGAAAGAGCCTTTGAATATTGCTCTTGACTTCCGCTATTTTTCTGAAAGAAATCAGCGAAAATATCTTTAGAATATTTTTGGAGCATATTAAATTCTGCAGAATAAAATTTACCTCTAGTTTCAGAATCTAAATCCTTGAAATAATTGTTTAAATCATCTCTAGCGTAATATTCCCTTAAAGGTCTGCCTTCTGGGTTATTCAGGTTTTTTACACTTGCAACTCTATGGTCACCAGCGTTAAGCATTCTTTGCTTGACAAAGAGTTCAACCGCATTATGAAGATGTCCCACAAAATTTTTTCTATATCCCAAAGTCACTTTTCCTTTGCGAATATCAATGCAATCTTCAATTGCTTTTGCCCATGCTTCAAGCGCATTATCTTCGAGAATACCTTTTTCCATATGCAATCACCTTAATTACAATGGCTTTTCCTCTGCATTCTTAGCCGATCACACATATGATCGTTGCCTGCTGCTCACCACGGAGAGGTGTGCAAAGTTTCGAGCAGCGCAAGGGATGCACATGCATCCCAATGGTCAAATCATACCTTTCACTTTGCTCTTCTACTATCTATCGAAGTTCTTTATTTCAGCCAATGGCTCAATGTCCGTGTTGATACACATGCTTTCCTTTAACCAATCCGCTTTTGTATATCCTGTTCCAGTCACTTCGAATACCTCGCCTTTCCTTCCCACGGACTTAACCCATCCAAAATGAACGAGATTATCCAATGCCTCCTGCCATATAGCAGATTCCCGTTGCGAATTATCAGCCATAAATTGTTTACCCGCAGCCGAAACTTGAACAGGCGCACCTAGTGTGGCAAGTCTAAGAATTCTCCCGTCTCCTGCAGCAGCATAAACCAAAAGAAAAGCTGTCTCTACCGAAACCGTTTCGTTATTATAATTTTCTACTGTTGGTATGTACAGCTGACTATCATCAGACTTTTCTTCTTGTATCCTTTCCTTACTTACATCAGATTGTATTTTTCCAAGAAATCCATCTCGGTATCTCTCCCATTTAGTTGCGCTCATCGGAGACAATTTAAATTCTTCACAAAGGTTATCCTTTAATTCGCCCAATCTGTGCTTTAGCTCGTTTATGTCTCCGTCTAAAGCAATTCCCATTTCACTTGAATCAATACATCCTTTTATGTCTGAAAAGCCAAACCCTGGCAGAAGAACCAAGGTCGATTCAGTCTTTGCAAACCATGCAGCTCCCATCTCATTCAGACTTGCAGCGCTATCATAGTAATTGTGACTCAACATAAAAATCATATGAATATTATAGTTGAGTAATTGCTCTCTTAACCATTCATATATTTTCTTTCCACCAGGAATGCCATATCCGGGTACAGAGGTACAGACAATAGAATTCTCCGGCATTCCTATATCTTCTAAAAGTTCCACAAAGGCTTTTACAATCTCAGCATCCTTACTAGAATGGGAGATAAAGACCTTATTCTCCTTTGACTCCATTCCATCCTCCAATCTCGAAATATTCCCACTCAATAACAGTTCTTTGAGTACAGTTAGCTTTGCCTCTAACTGAGTAAAATAATACAATTCGCTGTAACCTTTTTCAATAAAGGCAAATAGTTTATATATGTCATCCACAGTCCTATCCTGCGTCAGCATACCTAACTCTGCCTCAATTCTGGCTCTCCAAAGTGCATACTCTTTATTCGCTCGAATCGTCTGGTATTGTTTTTGCTTTGGCGGTCTATCAGGATATGAAACCACAGTCTGATAAGAAGTGGTAAAACAATTTTTAATATCTTGTACTTGATTGATCAAATCGATTAACGTACTTTTTCCCATTTTTCCACTTTCTTCTTCACATCTCAGCCAATCATAAGATTGTTGCCTGCTGCTCACCGCGTAGAGGTGTGTGACTATTAGAGCAGTAAGAGCCACGGTCTCCCGTGGCCCCAGAGTCAGGGCCCGTTTGCCCCAGTATATCACAGATCAGAGAACAAGTCAGCCTTGTACAGACCTTTTTCTAACATTTTCTTGAAGCTGTCCTTTACGGAAGCCACATCTTCGTGGTAGGTCATGCCATACCAGGTGTCGTTGCTCCGCAGCACCTTCACGGACATCTTGCCTGCATCCAGCAGTTCTCCGATGAAAGTTGGAATTAAGTACTCCGCTTTCAGTGGGTTTTTCGCCACCTCTTTCTCAAAGAACTCTTTGAAGCCTTCCTCCAGAACATCCAGAAAATCAGGAGTCAAGCCCCACATATTCATGGATACCAGAGAATTCACATCAACAACCACACCGTCTGCCGCTGCTCCATCTGCAGTCTTTACGATGTTCTTGGTCTCCACAACCTCAGTCAAATTGTTATCCTCGTCCATCTTGCAGATACCACGAGTCACACCGCCATTATCAGACAGGGTATTCTTCAGCACAAAGCCTGCCATACAGGACCTGCCGCCATTCACCAGATACTCGTGTACAGCCTTGAAGCCTTCCTTGCCATAGTAATCATCTGCATTGATGACGATGAACGGAGTTTTAATTACGTCCTTCGCTGCGAGCACAGCCTGACCGGTTCCCCACGGTTTTGTACGGCCTTCCGGAAGTTCTCCCGGAATATCGTTGATATCCTGAAAAGCGTAGTCCACAGTTACATTATGAGAAGAGCAAATAGCAGCAATGCGATTACCGATGGCCTCTTTGAACTCCTTCTCAATATCATTACGGATAATAAATACCACATGATTGAAACCTGCTTCAATCGCATCATGGATTGAGTAGTCCATGATGATATGGTTTGCATCATCGACCAGCTCCAACTGTTTAATTCCTGTTTCAAATCGGCTGCCATGATAAGTAATGTTGTTTTCATCTCTTTCTCTTTTCTTTTTTAATTAAACAATCCACTTTCCAATCAGAGGTATCTTTTTGATTACAACATCAACAAAATAAGCGCAAACGAAAATCAGAATAGCAATTGGTATTGACGCAAACGGATATCTAAAATTTGTTGCAACCATATTGTTGCTTGAGATAACGTAGCTTAATAGATATGGTAATATTATTTACTTCAATCAATTTTCATTCCAGCCTTTATCCAATTATCGAAATCTATCTTAATAATATCAGCCGTGTAATAATCGCCCTCTCCTTCATCCTTATGGTATGTAAACCATTCTTTTGGTTTTCTATCAGGATTATTTTTTACCAATTTATCAATCATATTGTTATAACTACAGGTACCCATAACAATAGCTGGATTCCCATCTTTATTTCCGTGGTCCGCATAATGACACGCTCTTGACACAGCCTTACCAATCCATATCTTACTATTAATTCCAACACCTTTGCGTCCCGCCTTAACTACTAATTCTTGAGCCGTTGACATTCCAATCCCAACTTTTATCTCAGGCAAATTATGTTCTCTAAATAGCTGATTAAGCATTTTCATGAAAGTATTTACATAAAAACACTTATTTGCAGTTTCATATACATCCGCCTGCTTTGGATTAGTATACACTGCATATACACAATCCCCTCGCATGCCAATTTCTCGAAGATTATCATCATCTCTCAAAATCTCAATAATTTCCGAGGAAAAGCTTCGGAAAACCTTAGCTAATTTCTCCTTATCTTCATCCGCGCATAATTCCGTCGAATCACGCATATCCACAAAAATAGCACTCACCCAACTATAATAACCATTTGTAAACGTAAAATCATCATCATTTGGAAGTTTGTCTTGTTCCACAACTTCCATATCGTTGTCCAAAATTTCTTCTAAACGTTGTTTGCCCGCTTTATAATCATAATCTGCCATTACTTTCTACCCTCAGTACAAATAGATTCCAATTAGAAACATCACTACAAGTGCAATGAAGCCAATTATCGTCCACTTAATTCCTTTATTGTAGTTCACGTGCTTTTCATTTGCAATTTTTGAATTTATGTAAATTTGAGAAAGAAGATCATTCAGATACTCTTCTTTTGTCATGTTCAATACATCATTTTGGAAAACCTGATAAGAAGCCTTATCACTTATTTTTCCAAAGAATAGTACCGAATCTGTTATCAAATCAGGTTCATTGTAAACATTGGAATTGATTCTTGCAACTAATGTAAAAATCAGTCGTGCAATTCCATCGCACAACATAAATGTTGCTATCCCAAGAAATCCAATATATAAGATCGTACAGAAATTTGCAGGCGGCATAATATTTTGCAACACATTATACATTTCTGCCATTCCGTCATTTGTAAAAATAATTGTCAGCAGAACTCCTACCAACGCAAGCACTATGCCTGCTTTTGAATCACAGCTATTTATCCAGGCATTTATTCTATCTAATGACGCTTTCGCCTCTTCTATTTGTTCATCAACATCCAGTGTATCTACTATCGTTGTTCCCGCCATTATAGCAATTCCTTTCTTACACTTTTAATGATTCGACTTATTTCACCGATGGTCATATCACAATCCTAGAAAGTCATCCACATATAGACATCTTTTTGGCTTTGTTGTGTCTTTTTCCAACCATCCATGGTGCGATTCTTATAATCACCTCATAAGCTATACTGCAGATAGCAAGTGTTATAGCCACAACGATTAACGCTAATAGAAGATTCTCTCGTACGACATCTGTGCTCATGTGCAAAGGAATGGATACTATTTTTACTACAATTCGATACACAGGACCATGAATGCAGAGAACCATCAACGAAATCCGTCCGAGGTATTGCAGGAGACGGTTTTGGTTGATTAGCATTGCCATCAAACCTACGCCTACCACTCCAATCATAGCAGTTACAAACCACATTAGCCCCCTGGTCAAGCCATAAAAAGCCAGAATGAAGTTCAGTACAATCAGAATAATTGCTATTCCGCCTGATGTAATCTTCCGTTCTGCCACTTTCCCAGCTTTAATTTGTCCTGCCAATGCCACGCCCAGCGCATAAAAACCTATGTACTTGAACACGCGATTAAGTCCCCAAAACAGCTCCGGCATCGGAAGAACAACATAGATAAGACTCATCAGCGCAGAAACAATATAAGCTATTTTCTTGCCGCCCAGATTGACCAGTATATTGAAAAGAGCTACCGTTACAAAGAAACACGGCAAAAACCACAGATGAACGTTGAAGTCCAAATTGTCATAGCAACCAGAAAATAGTCCTAGGAGAGAATCCATGAAGCTCATATCCGAATTCCGGAATCTTCTCTCTATCACTTGCCAATATAAAAGTACCAGCAAACCGAACGAGAAATACGGAACAACTATGGTCTGGATTCTCCTCTTTATATCTGTTAAAACTGATTTTTCTTTATACACCCAACCTGCTGCCAAAAAGAAAAGTGGCATATGGAATGAGTATAGCCAATTAAAGACTGTGCGATTGGAATAGACATGTCCTATTACAACAAGGATAATACCTATTCCTTTTAATACATCAAGCCATGATAAACGCTCTGCTCTGCTCTGCTCTGCTCTGCTCTGCTCTGCTCTGCTCTGCTCTGCTCTCAAGATTTTATTCCTCTTTCACTTTATGTCAACAGTTTATATTTCACATTACAAATTTCGCAATCCATTTTTCTCAGTAGTCACTTCTTTAAAAATTTACGCACAATTTTTTTAATAATTTGAATATTTTGAGTAATATTATAAACAATGGCAAAAAGAAAACAAGTCGCTATTGTTAGCATATTAGACTGATTCAAACAAACTGCAGCTACAAGAAAACAACTCATTCCAATTACAATTTCTCTTTTATTATATTTGATTTCAATAACCTTATTAAGATCAACTGCTCTATAAACCGCAATCACCAAAAAAGATACCGCAGTTGAAATGGATGCAGCATACAGCCCAATTTTCCCAATAAGAAAAATATTAATTAATGCATTGATTGCAGCACCGGCAACCGATGAATATCCTACCTGTTTTGTTCTTTTTAATGCAATATAGATTCCACTGTAAAAATTAACAAGACTATTAAAGAATATTCCAAAGTACAATATTGGCACCTGAAAAAAAGCAGTTCCATAATCGCCTTTAACCAGCACTTTAAAAATAATAGGGGTCACTGCTATCAAAGCTAACATAACTCCAATCAAAAACTTAAATAAACCAGAAAAGAGTTTTGTGTAATATTCAGCGGGATCCCCATCATCAGAAACTTTTGAAGCGGTTTCTGTCCACGCCAAATTAAAAATACCGTACGCAGTACTATATAACGAAGGTATTTTATTGGCAACAGCATAGATTCCATTTGCCGCCGCGCCCATAAAGTTAATGATAATCAAACGATCTGACAGGTTTACAACCCATAATGCAATAGAACTAGGAACAATAGGCATTGAAAAATCAAGCAGTTCCTTAAGCGCCTTTCTGGAAAACTCGTCCAGTTTAAAATAGGCAAGCATCCCAGATACGAGTACCATATAGAGATCTGAACTCAAGTAGCCTATCGTTAGAGATATAATCACCCCTTGAAGACCCAAATGAAATCCCATCAGCATAACGGCTGTTGCAGCAAGATTGACCGCTGAATAAACCACAACACTTACAGAATATTTAGCATTGTATCCTAAACCACGAACGATTTGCCCCAAAAGTGAATAAAGAGCTTCGCTTAAAAAAAGCAAACAAATTAAAACTGCCGATAATGAATCGATTTTGAATAGTCTCAAAATCAAATACACAATCGGATAACATACTACAGACGATATGCCAATATAAACCAGAGACCCTGTCACATAAAGCGTTTTATTTTCAGCGCTCTTCGATGCAAGCAAGTAACGAAATACTGCTTGCTGTATTTGCATGGTTACAACCGGAATCAATAAACTCGCAATGCTTAAAATCAGATCGTAATTTCCATATTCTTCTGTTGTTAAGTATGATGTTAACAGCGGCAACAATACAATTGCCAAAAATTTAGGAATTAGCTGTCCAATTCCAAGTATAACTGTATTTATAGCTAGTTCTTTATTTCTATCTACCATATTAACAAATGTTCCTTCTTATTTTACAATAAACACATCCTCAACATTCTTTCGTAGTGACATCGCATAGGAAAATTCATTTTTATAATATCCAGTTGCAACAAACAAAATAATACGCTCGTTCTCCGGAATGTTTTTGCAAATTTCTTTGAATTTTTTATTTTTCTTATAGTATTCGCCATTTTGGAGAATACAACTTCCAATTCCATAATAATGTAATGCCTCAACAAGAGCCATTGAAAACAGTCCGGCTTCAACATATACTTGATTTCTCTCAAACGTGTCATAAAACGCAGAGACATCTGCCGTAACAACAAGATAATTTGGTACCTCTTGCTGAAAGCCAGTATTTCCTGCAATCAGTTCTCCTAGAGCATCATTTGTTGCCTTATCCTTATACAAATAAACTTTACTAGCTTGCCGATTACATGCAGTTGGAGCTTTTTGCGCGATTTTAATAGCTTTTTCCACATCTTCAATGTTAAGGGATTTACTTTCAAACTGCCGCATTGAATGTCGACTATAAAAAAACTCTGGAAAAGGCTTGTCTACATTATTCATTAGATTTGCTCGTGTATCATACTTGATGCCTGCTGTAAGACCATCAATCCGATATGTATCATATGTTTTCAGTTTTTCCACCATAGCAGCATTTTCATAGCCAAGTCCTTTTTGCATGTCAACATAAGCATTCAAGACAATAATTGCATCTTGAAATGGCATACCATCGGAAGGGTATCCCATTTTCAAGTATTGATCCATCATTTCAAAAAGCACTGCAATCTTTTGCTGCCCGAAGCCTTTACGTGGTTCTGACAGTGACATACCCTTTTCAATCATATGGGTCTGACGCAGCATTTTCGATTCCTGTGCTGCTCTTGTAACGACTTTAGGATTATTATAATTCCATCTCCTATAATTACAGTAATCACGCCAAAATTCATATATCATCGAAAATCTATCAATGATGAATTTAATTTTTTTCTTTAACTCAGGCATTTGTTACTCCTTTTTCTTGCAAGAAATTAACTACAATTTCCGTTGTTTTATACGCCTGTTGCTTCATATCCGAATGAATATTTTTCAACCTATTTTTATAAGCATCATGATTTGCTTCCAGTTGCCCAAACTTTGCAAATAATGTTTTCTCTGACAACTCATTCAAATCAATACAGTACTCACTCAAACCTATAGATTGCATAAATCCCTTCATTTTTTGCTCATACGATACTGATACAAATGGGATTCCCATTTTTGCTGAAAAAATATTACTATGATATCTCATACCGACTACAGCGTATAACTTGCCAATAACATATTGCTGAAAGTAAGTATCTCGTTCTTCTGAAAAAGCATCAATCATAAATGTACCAGAGTCTAACATGTAATCATTCATGACCTTTGTATCATTCAAGTTACCATATAACTGTGGAATAAAAATAACACCATATCCTTCTTTGACTTTTTGAGTTATAAATGCCTTGAATGCTGTTGGAATCTGTTCTATTATCTTTTCATTTTTATGTACTGGATGCCACTTTAAATCCGTTATTGTGATGCCTATACATTTTTCGTGGTTCTCAATAAAATTTTTGAGTTCTGGATAGTTATTGTATTTTCTTTCGTTTTTATCAATATCAATATCATGCTGTAATGCTGAGTCCAACGCCTGTTCAACCTCAACACCCGGCAAAAAGTCCTTAACATATTTTACCGAAATAGGATCTCGTAAAACAATTCTTTCCGCACCAGAAATCACTTCTTTTCTTAGTTTATTTCTAGATGCGCAATTAAATGGTCCCATTGATGGAGCATAAAAAATATATGGGATCCCCATTCGACGGATTAAATTCAGACGCCATAAATACAATTTTTCCGCTTTAAAATATGTATCGCCAATGGATGGACCTCCTGGTGCATGTAAAACAACATCTGCTTCTTTTAATGCACGAATAAATTTTCTTGCTTCTTTTGTAAGTGCAAACTTCCCTTTAAACAAAAGGACAATGAAAAATTCCAATTGTGCGATTCTCGATTCAAGCTTCGGAAAGCGATCAATTTGGATTACATTTTCCGGCATACCAGGATATGGTGTGAATCCATTATTAGAAATCGTAATCGTGGCTCCCGGATATTTTATAAGGAGTTCATCAACCATTGCTTTAACAGCAGCTTCATCTCCTCTATTTGCGTTATGTGAATGAATAACAAGTATATTCACAATATTACCTCCTCTATAGTCAACTGTCTTTTCTTTACTATCTATTGGATAAGGAATCTGACTCTGCCTCATATCCTCTCGTCATTTTGTTTCTCTTTTCTTAACAGTATGCATATAAACATCCAAAGCAAGAAAGTGACACTCAACTCTTCTGTAATCTGTAAAATAGTATCTTCAATAAGAATACATATTACAATGCCCAAAGCTAGAGCAATATATTGATTGCCTTCTTTACGGGCTTTTCGCAATCCAGCATGTACTGTACTAAAAAAGAACATGTAGTATACAACCGCTACAACAGCTCCTAATTCAAGAAATCTCTTAAGTAACCCACTCTCTGTGACAAATCCTCCCCAATTTGCCTTTGCTCTAGCACCTGTTGCAGCCGGTCCAATTCCGAATATCCAATTTGTCTTCTCCTTAAATTTTTCTATGGAATAAAGCCAGCAATCTATTCTACCCGTATTAGATGCGCTATTCTCAGACCAGTCAAAAATGGATTGTAGTCTATTCAAATAAAAAGCAATAGTCGAATTATTTCTACTCAAGGTAGTTCCCAAAATTGCTAACAGCATTCCAATGATAAACATTATCAATATAACTTTAAAAACCTTTAAAAGATTCACTCTTCCGCCAATATAAACATAAATAACTATTGCACTTATGACAAACGCTACTAATGGCCCTCTTGATGAAGACATTAGCAACCCAACTACATTTATAATCAAACAAATTAGATTAAGTTTGCTTGTATTTGTATAAAAATCATAAAACGAAACGACTGAAATCATTGCCATTATTGTTCCAAATGTAAGGAATGACCCTGAAAACACCATTGCTCTTATCACACGCGAACCATTATACATTATTCCTAAATATTCATTTTGAATAATATATGAGCCAGAAAACACCTCGTATATGGCAAATATAGAGAGAACCACTCCAATAGTCTTGAATAGATTTAGTATTTTCCTAATTTCACAGTATTCCAATAAATACAGAATAGATGGTATCATCATCATAAAAAAAACATACTGATAAAAAGCAAGATTTCTTTGGCTACTATTTTCAACATTTATTACTTGAATCAAAAATAATCCAATACAAAATATGTACAAAATCACACTGTCTTTTGCAGTTGTCTGTATTTTTCCCTTATTTACTAATAACCTCTTTCCGTAGCCTATCAATCCAATAAGTATTACGCAGAAAAAAAAATATTTAAAAAGCATTCCAAACTTTGTATCCCAAAAATTAAAAGAACACAAATATATTATGCAATACAGAAGCAAACCTTCATTTATCTGTGTTTTTTTAATCATAAAATACCTCCAGTCAAATTTCATCTCTTTAAACAATAGAAAATATCCGTTATCCAAAATCTACTCCGGCCATAATATTTTATATATGGGAAAGCAAGGAAAGCCCGAATTACATTTTTGGTTTCTAATATATTTTTTCTTTTTTTATACACCACTAATTGCTCACTTAAAAAGCTTATATGTTTTTCATTTCGTATATTTTTTTTGCAAAAAAGAAGCATCCTTGAAATTATATCAATTTCGGTATTTAGTCCTTCCAGTCTATATTTTAGACTTCCTCCACCTCTACTAGATGCGTTCTTATCATGCCGTCTAAATTCTATAGTGTCTTCATTATATATATATGCAGTTTCAGACAAAACAGCTTTTCCCCATAAAATGCAATCATGTGCATAATTTTCAAACCACACATCATCATAATTCTCTAGCAAACATCTACGAAAGCACATTGCACATCCAGGTCTTGCTGGTTTTATCCAACTTCCAATACGATTAATCTTTACCAATTGTCCATAAAATTTCTCAAAATTAACTTTTTGTGGATGTTCCCCATCATAAAATGGGTGAACATTAGATGCTAGCAGTTGAATTTCCGGGTGTGAATTCATTATTTCTGACATCACCTTAATTTTATCTAAATGCCATATATCATCTTGATCGCAGAGAAAGACTATATCTCCATGCGATTCTTTCATTGCATCGCTAAAATTCAAAGAATACCCTTTATTCTCTTTGTTTCTTACGACATTCCATTTGTCTAATTTGTTTGTTTGGATATACTCCTGCACATACTCATATGTTCCATCAGTGGATCTGTCATCGTAGATTAAAACCTCATCCGGTAACACTGTTTGATTTTTTATTGACTCAAGCTGTTCAGAAATATACTTTAATCCATTATATGTTGTCATCACTAATGAAATCATAGCATCCTCACTCTACTCCAGACTCAATAAAGCGTCGATAAAAAGCATCTCTCTTCTTATTTAAGTCTTCTTTATTATATTCTTTTGATTTTTCAAAATTCCGTTTTGCTTCTTCAATTTGCATTTTTGGTTTCATCATTTTTTCGAGTATGTCAGCAAGTCTAACATAATCAGCTTTTTCAAACAGGCAATCACTTGAAACCAATTCATAATTTCCGCCAACATTCGTGCATATCACCGGACATGCTCTACTCATTGCCTCAACGATAGATCTGCACAAACCTTCCATAAAACTAGGCTGCACATAAATATCGATTGAATCAAGCCATGAAAAAACTTCACTGTGCGGCTTCGCTCCCAAGATAGAAACACAATCTTCCAGATGCAATTCAGCGATTAACTTTCTCAGTTTATCTCCTGATCCATTTCCAATCATTTCATACTTGAAATTATTTAACCCTCTATTTTTTAACTCTCCCATGGCACGAATAACATACTCCTGCCCCTTCCAGCCAACATCCAAAAAAGCAGCTGTTCCTAGCACAATCCTGCCTGTATTCTTTTGTATTTTCAGAATACGATTTTCAAGCAATTTATCGTCTGAAGGCATAAGCTCAACATCAGAGCATCCCAACATTTCTCCTTTGCATGGATATCTTTTTTGTAAGGCTTCATTTGTCACATACACACCATACTTTACATTTTTCATTAATCGCTTATATTGATTTTCTTTGAATCCTGCAACAAATTTTCCGTGCAAGCTATGATACCACAATGATTCCCATGCAAAACCAGTAACCTCAACCAAATACGGCTTATGATACTTTTGTGCGTATTTTAACGCCGTATTAGTATAGATATTTCCTAAGGATCGAATAATCACTTTGTCTGCTTTTTTCACTTCAGATTCAATGGTTCTTTTTACCAACATTCTCTTTTGACACGACAATGCATTTGAAAGAGGTCTATACATATCAGGGAGTGCCACACAGTGATCAATTGAGTTACCAATTTCATTAAATTTTATCCGCGCTTCTTCCTTTGTGTAAATTCGATCCTCTCTACGCAATACTACAGTTAACTCGTCACAGTATCCTTTATATCGGCTCCAAATCTGTGAATTAAAATTCGGGTCTGTATAAAGTGTTCCTTCTGAGTCATATTTCCACCTAGATCCACCCTGTATAAACAATAAATTCATTACTATTCCTCACATCAAACATTTTTTACTCGCTTATCTCAGTCAGCATTTTCATAGTTCTTTCCAAGCCTTGTTTAATATCATATCTAGCTGTCCAACCAAGTTTTTTCAGTTTAGAACCATCAAGTCTAGCCTTTGTTGCCTTGCTGTATCCAGCTTTCTCGGTTTCGTCAGGCAATTCAAATACGACCTCTTTACCCGCAAAATCAGCAATAATCTTTGCAAGATCTTTCAGCATAATATCAGACGCTTCATCCGCAATGTTGTAGGCTTCACCACTTTCACCTTTCAGAATAACTGTTAAAAATCCTGCCACTGCATCTGCCACATAGGTGTAGGAATAGTACTGTGTTCCAGTACTCTTCAAAGCAATGTTATCGCCGTCCACTGCCTTTTTAATAAACTGTGAAATAGCTTTTGTATCAGTTTTTAACATAGTTGGACCATAAGAGCGGGTAAACCTGGGAATAACGACATCCAAATTTTCCTGCTGTTTATATGCTTGACATAGAGCTTCACCACAACGTTTGCTTTCTGGATAACCAGCTCTCAGTGTATTCGAATCAATGTAGCCACAGTACCTCTCGTCGAAGAATTCTACATCTCCTCTGTTTTCTCCATAAATTTCATTTGAGGATGCGAATGCAAAACGTTCTGCATGATGTTTTACCGCAAATTTCAGAAGATTATTTGTTCCGATAATATTTGCAGTCACAGTTCCAATCGGATCTGTTGCATATGCCACCGGATGCGTATTACTTGCGAGATGAACTACAAAATCTACCTGATCAGCATTCTCCAATTCCAGTGGCTCATTAATATCATGTGACACAAATTCAAAAAAAGGTGATGTCCAATACCTCTCAAATCGATTCTTTGCCTTTTCAAGATTCCGTCCCAATGCATATACCTTGCACTTCAATCCATGCAGGTTTTTTTCCATTAAAACATCAATCAAAAAGCTGCCAATCAAGCCACTAGCTCCGGTAATTAAGATACTTTTATTACTCAGCTTTTCCCACGGCAGATCCAAACCAGCTACATATTTAATGTCTTCTCTGTAAATTGAATTATCTATCATAGTCCTCTCCTTATTTCAGCCAGCTGTCTTTATCTGCCTTTAAGTAAGCCTTGAACATTTCAAGATCATCTTTGGTCGTCAATTTGATGTTCTTATCGGAGCCGGCTGCAAAGTAAAGGCGCTCTCCTAATTCAACCATCATTGTGTTCGTATAGGATGATCCATAAATACCGATTTCTTTTTCAAACGCTTCATGGTATTTACGATCCAGCAAATCAAATTTGTAAGCTTGCGGTGTGGAAACTCGACGTAGCGTTTCACGCGGAATATACTGCGTGGTCGTGGCTTCATTCTCCTTATCCACGACAAAAATCTGCTCATTGTACGGCATGGATGTCACAGCATTTCCATATTGCTTGCATTTACTAATAACATCTGTAAGAACAGACGGTTCAACAAGAGGGCGAATACCATCATGAATAATTACCGTATCATCCGGATTTGCCTTACCCTCCAGGCTATAAACACCGTTTCTAATAGACTCCTGACCCGTGCTTCCGCCTGAAACAACCCATTTTAATTTATCAATATTAAACTGTTTTGCATAAGCCCACAGAATGTCATGCCAACCGTCAATGCAAACTACTTCAATAGCATCAATTTGAGGATGCTTCTGAAAACTTTCTAACGTGTAAATAAGAATCGGCTTATCATATACATTAATGAACTGTTTGGGAATGTCTTGTCCCATACGATGTCCCGAACCGCCTGCGATAATAATTGCAATGTTTGCCATACTGCTTAATCTCCTTTTTACTTCACATTAAAAATACTTTTTAAAGAAACTACCATAACCATAAAATTCAAAACAAAATAGCCTATGGTAAACAAATCCATAATGTTAAAAAGCACCGCAATCAACATCAATACTTGAACAAATCCTGCTATAGATGTTAAATTCAGGGCAATCAGTTTAACGAAACCATATTCTGATTTATCTTTTACCGTCTTCATAGAACCTTGATCACCCAGTGTAGTAATTGCTTTATGCATTATGAAGCGTGGAAATATTACAAATATTCCAGATAATGCACCGAGAATAATATAGAAGTCCATCGGTAACTGAACAATACTTTGGAATAATCCAGGATTGTGTGCTGCTGCCACACCCCATCCAAAGAAGGATAAAACCATAGCGATGTAGCCGCTCATTGCATCATATACACTGCCCATCTTCGAAAATTGCTTTTTATATCTTGCAATGTTTCCATCTACTCCGTCTAGAAGATTCCACAGGAAAAACATTAACCATCCTGCAATCAGCATTGTCTTTGTGGTTCCAATACACATAAGTACAAATCCAATAATAATTGGAATGATAGAAATCAAAGAAACCGCATTTGGAGAAATATTTGTATATAAAAACGGAATGGTCAAGATATAAGACAAGGGCCTTCCAACATAAAAAGCGAAATAGTCATTTTTTGCAGACTTTCTCTTTTCAGGACTCATTGTTTTATTTTCAATATCTTTAGGTGTAATCATTTTAATTTTCTTCTCCGTTAAAATTTAAAAGTATTCTTCCGTCCCAGCCAATTCTGGTCTTTATCGCTCAGGTTCAGCGCAGTGCCATCTTCCAGCGTGTAACCCTCTGCACTCGCGTTGCTTGCTCGTTACTTTCGTTAATAGATATAGACGAGTGCCCGATCCACCTGCTAAAATAATGCCTTTCATAACATCTATTCCTCCGTCATTTATAATCTCTCAAACAGTTTCCCGTGTTCTTCTGAAACTCTCCGAGCGTTAAACCTACTATGCACATCTTCCATGCCCTGCGTCACCAATCTATTCTTCAATCCATCATCCTGATAGATTCGCAACACAGCTTTACTTGCTCCGGTAGCGTCATCCACTCCAACAAGCAGACCATTTTCTCCATCTCGGATTATATTAGGAATGGCATCCACCCGACTTGCCACAATCGGCTTGCCCGCCATCATATACTCAGGCAATGCCAGTCCGAAGCCTTCCCATCGACTCAGTAAACATGCGACATCAAAAAGCTCCACATAACTCATTGGATTATCAACCCAGCCTGTTATATGTAGGCTATCCGAAATACCGTTGGCTTTTGCATATTTTCTAATCTCGGCTTCCTGGTTTCCGTTGCCAACAATAATAAAATGTGCATTAGAGACTCTATCTTTCACTTGCCTTGCCATCTTAATAAAGACATCCGGTGCCTTTTGTGGACTCATTCGCCCAACCATGCCGACAACAAACGCATCTTCCGGTATACTCAGGTCTTTTCGTCTAACCGCACCATGCACTCCATTTTCATAGGCTTCGATGTCTACACCGTTAAAGATGACTTGCAGCTTATCCTCTTTACAAATCTTCTTGTCTAATGCCGATTGTTTCTCTGCATCAGAAATACAAATAATCTTATCGCAGAACGGTGCTGCAATTTTTTCTATCATTGTGTATATCGCTTTTTTCTTTGCCGAGCAGCGCATATTAAAAGCCCAGCCATGCGGATTATATACACAGTGATTTCTCAATCCTATATCCGCAACACGAGCAATAGCCCCCGCCTTGCTGGAATGAGCATAGACGATATTCGGGTTATATTTCTTTATCAGTGCTCTAACCTCTCTAATCGCCTTTAAGTCATTGCCACCAATGGCTCGCGTCATCTCGACTTGTTCAAAAGAATCAGCCAAACCTCTGTAGTCTTCTTCATGGAAATCCTGTGAGCAAACCAATATATTCTCGAACTTTTCTTTGTCCAAATACTTGAGAAGCATTCGGATGTAGCGATCCACGCCACCTGCGGCCTGCGCCACATGCAGTATTCTAATTTTATTCTTCCTCATCCCTCAAATACTCCTCGCCATTTTTCTTCCGCAAATCTATGTACACATCTGCTTTTCACAGATGGTATTTCTTTTTCCTCTTGCCGCTCACACGGCTAAGTGTTTTCTTATGCTGTCGTATCCAATTACCCCAGCAATCATATTTTCCTTGTTTTCTACTTCATAAAACATCCGTTGAGTACACTCGTCTCTATTTCTCTATAGCCGAAGTGCTGTTTTATACAGTCGAACCCCATATACCCTGCAATGACGTTTTTTCTAAGTGTTGGATTGTTGAATCGAACCCTGTCGGCGCATGAGTTTTGTTAAAACTGTATATATTACCCAGTCCATTTCTCACCATTCATTATTCATCATGAACAAATCATTCACTCCAACCACTCAAAACATGTATTTATCATTGCCATCCATGCTCTACTCAACAGCTATTTTATGAAGTAGAAATCATCTGTTTTTCTCTAATTTTCATGACTCAACAAACCGTTATGATGTAGGTGTCATTAGCGGGTCAGATAGTGTACTCAACAGCAGTTTCAGACGTTAATGATAAACTCATGGATTTTTGTTGCTTTCTCTTGTTTTCCGCCATTTCTATGATTCTTCTGAAAAAGTTGTGCCAATTTTGTGCCACAGGGGTCAAAAGTTCAGCGTTTTGTATAAGTATCTAGCATTTATAGCTCATATAGCTGTGAAATATGGCCAATTTCAGTAACTCAATTAGTGTGCAAAACAGGTTCTTTTTGGCAATGCTACGTCAATACGGTTTGTTGCGTAGACATTCGTGGGCGCAGCTATTACAACAAAGTCCGCATCCGAGTATGCAGCCTTTGCATCCAGCGTTGCGATCAAGTTCAGTTCTTTCTCTGCAAGATACTTCTCGATCTAGTCATCTTGAATCGGGGATTTATGATTGTTAATCATATCCACTTTCGCTTGCACAATGTCAACAGCCATCACTTGATTATGCTGTGCTAACAGAACACTAAGGGAGAGGCCGACGTATCCAGTGCCTGCTACGGCGATTTTATAATTTTTCATATTTTCATTCTCCTCACTTTTCTCTTTATAAAACAGCAACAAGCCCACGGCAGACCACTTATCGCAATCTACCGTAGGCTTGTGTTATCCTTCTATTTTATTTGCTGCTCCTTTTTGTGGGTCAAAACAGAGCTTCCAAAAGCCTCCTACATATAACCCCCAGGATTTCCCGCTTCTTGCAGTTTTTCAACAAATAAAACATTTGAAGGACAACCCAAGCTGTCAAAACCCTTTAGTTATCGTAGTTTTTCTTGGTTGACCCTATTATATCTCTAGCCCCTTTCTTTTCTATCGTCGGAACGCGCTTCTGCCGGATTTCCTCATAGTTCGCGTTATCGATATCGTCATACTCTGCACCGCTTACATGATGCCCTGACCGGTTGTAGCAGGTCACCTGACAGCCTTGCCGTGCCATCCGCGTGCACAGCTCCTATACAACGATCTCCACGCCGCCCTCTCTTGACAACCGCTTCTGTCCAAACACCGCAATTCTAAGGTCTTTTTCCATCTCGTCTTTCCAACCGTTATCCTTCCATGTACTATTTTTTTACTCCCCATGCCCCAGCAGACACACCTTGAAGGTCTTAAAAATAATCTTCCAATCGACCCAGAAACTGCGCTCCTTCACATACTTCACGTCCAGATCCATCCACTCTTCAAAAGAAAGGTCGTTGCGGTGCGGGGCGATCTGCCAATAGCAGCTCAGGCCGGGAGTCACATACAGGCGCTGCTTTTCGTAGTCGCCGTACTGCTCCACCTCGCGGGGAAGCGCCGGGCGGGGGCCAACGATGCTCATATCGCCCTTCAGGATATTCCACAGCTGCGGCAGCTCATCGATACTGGTCTTGCGGATAAACTTGCCCACACGGGTAATGCGGGGGTCGTCCTTGATCTTGAACACGGGACCATCCATTTCGTTCTGGTCTAGCAGGTCGTCCAGTTTTGCCTCTGCATTGGGGCACATGGAGCGGAACTTATAGAACTTAAAGGGCTTACCGTTGCGGCCGATGCGCTCCTGACTGAAAACAGGACCAGCAGACGGGTCGTCCACCACAATTGCGATAGCCGTAGCCAGCATGACCGGCGACAACACCACCAACGCCAGAGACGACAAAATTACATCCTGCGTCCGCCGCCCGATCCAGTACAGGCGATGGTCGCGCAGATTTTCCTTGCGGTTAACTTCAACTTCCTTATCGATTCCGACAGTATTCGTAGCCATTTTTTCTCCTCACATAAATCCTTTTCTATGCACTTCTTATCGTTATTCGTTTTATCGCAATTTTCAGAAATAGTGCCTATCAACACGGCTTATTTGCGATATGCAGTTTGCGGATGTTGCTTGGACATTTAAAACGCAAACTTCTATAAAGTAATCTCTTTAACTCACACCGTTCCGGCAAGCACCTTCCTTTTAGATAACCGTTCCTCTTTTCCTAAAACCGGCAGACCGTTATTCCTGATCTCCGGGCAAGCAAAAACCCTCGGACGACAGCTTCGCCCAAGGTCATTTCAAATGCAATGTGGCCGTAATGAAAACCAGAACGTCATGCTGCAGCTCAAGCGCCGCGTGTGCAATGCTTCCAGTATGCAATATTTCACATTTTTGTAGAACCTCAACAAGCCCACTTCATTTTCACCTTTGCGCATCACGCCAGCAAGGGAAACAGCAGTGGGCTTTTTATTTTGATCTATCATTCGGGTTTCCTCATGATCTATCACATGATTGTTCGCAAACAGACATAAGCCCACTGGATTCACCTCCTTACCGCAATCAAGGCGTATCCTTCCATCACAAAACAGAGGATACCAGTTCTTCTACGTGGCCGTCTGAATTCTCTTATTATTCTATCATGGTTATATCTGGGAATCAATAGAAATCCGAGGAAATGTATCCATCCATGCTTTAGAAAAAAATGCGATTCAGCCAGAACTTTTTTGCACATTGCCCAGTTTCGCATGAAAGCTCCAGATGAAATCATCGATGGACAAAATGTGTGGTCATATAGTTGTCCAAGGCGCTGGAGAGTGCAGTTATAAAATTACAGGAGGCTCCTCATGGATACTTATAAAATCGCTATTGACACCTTTCTTGCCGAGACGTCCGAGTGCAAAGCCAGTGGGTGCGCCGTCTTTATCGGGGCAGACATCGCATTTCAAGACATCCAGCTGCATACACACCGGAACAAGTCAGAGCTGCATTTCATGGCCGGACACACCATGCTTTCCATCCCCCTTGCCAGCATCCTGAGTATTGAAAAGCTGGTATTGCGAGATATCCAGTCCACCAAGTATGAGATCATCACCAAAGAGAGCGGCACCATTACCCTTGACGTTGTTTAAAAATGCACCCGTAAAGACAGAGATTCGCCGGGCTGTGAGAGGACGCCCATTATTTAAAGGAGAGCAGCCATGACCATTATATCAGAACGTTTGCAGCATCTGCGCCTGACGCACGGCTATACCCAGACCGAGCTTGCCCGAACCATGGGTGTGACCCGCCGGGCAGTCTACGCATGGGAGCACGACAAATGCCCCGAGATTCCTCATCTGATCCAGCTTGCCCAATTCTATCAGGTGTCGACCGATTATCTATTGGGGCTGACGGAGTGAGGTGCTCCCCGCCACCGGAGGCCTTGCCGGATACTTTTTGCCTGCTATAGTGCGGTCAACCATCAGTCCGCGCGACGGCAGCCACAATGCTCCATATTTTTAACAGCACACTTGTAAGTCCATCTTATCGGATGCATCGTTTGGTAGACTTCAGATACAGCAAAAGCAAACACACTTCAAAATACAGGAGGATAATATTATGGCAGGCGCTTTTTCGTTATTTTTAGGGTTGTTGGGTCTTGGTGCAGCTGGTGCAGTCAGCGCGGGACAGAACGCAAAAATCAAAAAGGCAGATTATCAGTATGGCGAGGAGCACGGCCTTCACGGCACCTCTGAGGTCCTGCAAATGCGGGAGCGGGTGCGTAAAGAATGGTGGAGCATCTGCGGTAAAACCTACAACGCATGTGAGCGGCCTGCATCGAGTTACGGCAACCTCAGCAGAACCCCGTGGTGCTATCTGAAAAAGCGCTGGTTCATTGACCACCTGAACAAAAAGGGCATTCCTTATGATGATCTGGTCGTGGATGATGTTACTGGCGTTACCTTCTACGAGAGCCAGAAAAGGACGTCCCAAGCATATATGAGAAAGCTGCGGTAATAGACATCGCGCCCATCGTCACCACTTCTATCAGCAGAAGCGATGATAAACAAAATCGCCGGGCAATTGTTATATTGTTTGCTTCATGGTATACTTACCTAAAAGAAGTCCTTAGACCATTGAAAGGGGTATATGATATGGACGAAAAAGAATTTGAATTCGAAAATGATTTTGGTGATGAAAGTAATGACCCGGAATGGCAAGCTTTCAAAGAGCAGTTTTATGCATTAGTTGATGAAGAAGTACATCGTGAAAAAACGCTGGTTGTAAATCCAATTGTGATGCAGAATGTATATTTTGCATTGAATTTGATTCGTAAAATCGATTGGGGCGAACCCGCAATTGTCAAGATGAAAACAGAAATCACCGACATTACTAGATCTGTAAGAATACTTGTTACTTGTTTGGGTAAAACTTTCAACGGAAAACTCAAAGATGAGCTTATTAAATTGATTCAATTGTCAAACGAAGTCGATATTTCTGGAGCGAATAGCGAAGGAATGATAACTATTGATTTTGACTTTGAAGATTATCTCGTCGAAGTCCCGCAAACCTAAACGAAATCGAATCAGGGTCCTGTTCAGCCTCTACTGCGTAAGCCAACGCGGTAGGGGTTTTCTGTTTTATTATCTTTTAAACGGGATTATTCACCGACAGAACGAATTGGGTCAACCAGTCACAAAGACCATCAAGATCGCTTTTACCGAGTAAAGATGGCATCTCTCACGATTTCATTCAAATCACCAGTCAGTAGTGAACTTAAAGAGCGGCTTTTAATATCAGAACAGCACACAGCCCGGCGGATTTGCGGCCTTTGAAACTGATATAGAACTTGTGCACAGTTTTGTGTATATCTGTTTGAGGTCACACATAAGAACTACCATCTTAGCCCATTGAACTCGTTTAGAAGATATAATCCTCCACCGTTTCCTCTGTGATGGTATGGATGGGCTGTTCCGTATCCCCCAGAAACCGAAAGAAGCTTCTGCCCTTTGCGGCGTAGAAGTCGAGCGAGCCTTGGGAGAGGTTCTTGAGCCGGTTGTACTTTTGGAACCTTTCAAAGGCCTGTTGGATGGTGGGGTTTGCCTTGGCAGCGGGTCTTAAATCACGGTTACGCACGAGAGAGACTCCTCCTTTTTTCGCGAAAAATCCCTCTCGCCCGCTCAACACTTCCAGAAAATGGAATAAAAAGAAAAAGCCCAGAATCATTCGAATCAACGAACAATTCTGAGCTTCTACATGCCGCCGACGGGGGTCGAACCCGTACTCTGTCTCCAGAAAGGGATTTTAAGTCCCTCGTGTCTGCCAATTTCACCACAGCGGCGCAAACCCGGCTTACAAAGCCCTGCTGCCCTCTGGCTTGGGAGGGAACCGGGAATAACAGGTGTGAGGTAAAATGTCATCCAAATGACTTGCCGTCACTTGAAGTAACATGAAATTCAGCGATATTTATGATACAATAGTTTCCGTACTTTGTCAAGAAAAACCGCTTATTCGGTGCTGCTTACACCTTGCCGCCGTGCAGCTCGGCGTACATCCGGGAGCGGCACTCGGCCACTGCGGGGGTCATATTGACGTAGTGCTTGTGGGGGCACTCCAGACGCAGCTCGCTCTCCCAAGTTTCCTCGGTGAGCTGCTTTGCAATATAGGCCTTCTTCTCCGCAATAGAGGGCAGTTCAATGGCCAGCTTACCGCCCAGAATATGCGGCACCAGCAGCGGACGCACAGCGGTGGGGGTAAAGGTGATGGTGCGCTCAATGGCGTCCGAGTCCAGATTGACCATGGTGACCGGCTTACCGGCCTCGATGACCTCGCCGTCCATGGCAATCAGGTCACACTGCGCCTGACCATTTTCATCGTACAGACGCCACGGCATTTTCTTGCCCGGGATGATGGCCTTGCTGGCGGAGTCCGAGCACTTCATCTTGGGGGTGTAGCTGCCGTCCGGCTTCTTCACCGCCACCAGCTTGTACACACCGCCGAACACGGGGTCGGAGGCAGAGGTGATGAGGTTTTCGCCCACGCCGTAGGAGTCGAAGTGTGCGTGCTCGTACAGCTCCATATTGGCGATCTTTTTCTCATCCAGACCGTTGGAGGCCACCAGCTTGATGTAGGGCTTGCCGGCGGCATCCAGTGCCTTGCGCAGCCGCTTGGAGCCGCGGGCAAGGTCGCCGGAGTCGATGCGGGCGCTCTTGACGCGGCGGTTGGGGTCGTTGGGGTATTTCTCAATGAGATAATCGTCCAGCTTGATCAGGTTGGGCAGGCCGCTTTCCATAATATTATAGGTATCCAGCAGCAGGCTGACTGAATCCGGGTAGGTATCGGCAAAGGCCTTGAAGGCATCGAACTCGGTGGGGAAAAACTCGATAAAGCTGTGCGCCACGGTGCCCACGGCCTTGACCTCTGCGCCGAACTTCATCTCGGCCAGACAGTTGGCCGTGCCGATGCAGCCGCCCAGCACTGCGGCGTAAGCACCATCGTTACCAGCGCTCTCGCCCTGTGCGCGGCGGGTGCCGAACTCCATGACGCTGCGAGGGGTGTGGGTGTTCAGACCGGTGACGCGGGTGGCCTTGGTGGCGATCAGGCTATGGAAGTTCATGGTCTGCAGCAGGTAGGTCTCGATGAGGATCGCGCCCACCAGATCGCACTCGATGCGCACCATCTGTACATGGGGGTAGCAGACCGTGCCCTCGGGCAGTGCGTACATATCGCCCTGCCACTTGTAGGTGCGCAGATACTCGCAGAACTCCTCGCTCATGCCCTTGGTGCGCAGCCAGTGGATATCCTGCTCATTGAAGTGATAGTCCAGCAAAAAGCGGGTCAGCTTGCGCTGGCCTGCGCTGATGGAATAGCCCTGATTATCCGGGTTTTTGCGGAAGAACATATCAAACACCAGCGTGGTATCCTTAAAACCATGCAGGAACAGGCAGTTTGCCATGGTGAATTCGTAAAAGTCCACCACCATCGCGGGGTTATCGTAGTCCTCATCGGGGATATAAGGCTCAACCTTGATCTCGTTCATGAATGTTTTCCTCTCTATCTGTACCCGGCGTCAGTTCTTCCCTACTGCGCGCCGCCTGCCGCTTGCCCGGCAGGGGGATCTGCCGCCCTGTCATGACAGAGCGTTTCTATCATGATAGCACGATTTCCCTGCCTGTGCAAGTATTTTCGCGCAAAAAGACCGCTGCACAAACGCTGTGCAGCGGTCTCTGCGCTTATAACAAATAAATCAGGCTCAGCCGTTCATAATGCTGGGGGTGGCGTTCTTCAGCACAACGTCGTGGCTGCCGCCCTCCACGATGGAGGTGGAGGAAACAACGGTCAGCTTGGCCTTCTGCTGCAGCTCAGGGATGGACAGAGCGCCGCAGTTGCACATGGTGCTCTTGACCTTATACAAGGTGGTCTGCACGCCGTCCGCCAGAGGGCCTGCGTAGGGCACATAGCTGTCCACGCCCTCCTCAAAGCTCAGCTTGGTGGAGCCGCCCAGATCGTAGCGCTGCCAGTTGCGGGCACGGTTGGAACCTTCGCCCCAGTACTCCTTCATATACTGGCCATTGATGCGCACCTTGTTCGTGGGGCTCTCGTCAAAGCGGGCAAAGTAGCGGCCCAGCATCACAAAGTCTGCGCCCATAGCCAGCGCAAGGGTGATGTGGTAGTCGTGGACGATGCCGCCGTCGGAGCAGATGGGCACATAGATGCCGGTCTCCTTGTAGTACTCGTCGCGTGCCTTGGCAACCTCGATAACAGCGGTAGCCTGACCACGGCCAATGCCCTTGGTCTCGCGGGTGATGCAGATGGAGCCGCCGCCGATGCCGATCTTCACAAAGTCTGCACCAGCCTCAGCGAGGAAGCGGAAGCCCTCGGCGTCCACCACATTGCCGGCACCCACCTTGACAGTGTCGCCGTAGTGCTCGCGGATCCAGCCGATGGTGCGGCTCTGCCACTCGGAGTAGCCCTCGGAGGAGTCGATGCACAGCACATCCACACCGGCCTCTACCAGTGCGGGCACGCGCTGAGCGTAGTCGCGGGTGTTGATGCCGGCACCCACAACGTAGCTCTTGTTCTTATCCAGCAGCTCGTTGACGTTTGCCTTGTGGGAGTCGTAGTCCTTGCGGAACACCATATACACCAGATTGCCCTCGGCATCCACCAGCGGCAGGGTGTTGATCTTGTTGTCCCAGATGATGTTGTTGCAGTCGTGCAGGGAGGTGTTGGCCGGAGCAGTGACCAGCTTTTCAACGGGGGTCATAAAGGTGGTGACGCAGGCGTCGTCCGGGGTGTGGTTGATGCGGTAATCGCGGGAAGCCACGATGCCCAGCAGCTTGCCATTGGGAGTACCGTCGGCAGTGATGGCAATGGTGGAGTGGCCGGTGCGTGCCTTCAGCTCCAGCACGTCATGCAGGGTGGCAGTGGGAGCCAGATTGGAATCGGACACCACATAGCCGGCCTTGAAGCTCTTGACGCGGCGCACCATAGCGGCCTCGTTCTCGATGCTCTGAGAGCCATAGATAAAGGAAACGCCGCCCTGACGAGCCAGTGCAATGGCCAGCTTATCGCCGGAGACCGACTGCATGATGGCGCTGATCATGGGGATATTCATCTGCAGCGGGCACTCCTCCTGCCCCTTGCGGTACTTGACCAGCGGGGTCTTCAGGCTGACCGCCGTAGGCACATTCTCCGCAGAGGAATAGCCGGGAACCAGCAGGTACTCGCCAAAGGTGCGGGAGGGTTCTTCGTAGAAATAAGCCATAATCAAACTCCTTTTCTCTTAGGGTGTATCTGAAAAGTCGAAAATTTAGCCTATTTCTACAAGCACAGCTGGATTTTGCGTTAAACAGCCTTGAAATCCACAAAGGATTCCTGCGGCTATTTGCCTTAAATCCCGCTTGTGCTTGCGAAATATTCGTCATTTTCTTTGTTTCCAGATACACCTTTAACGCATCCGATAAAGATCAGCATCAAAATCCTTCATGTTTGCTGCCTATAAATTGATTGTATATACTTTACCACAAAGCCCGCAAGAATACAAACCCCTGCCGCGCCAAACTTTATAATTGTCCTTTGCGGAAAAACAGACAAATTGCCAAGCGTTTTTAGGCATTGGTCATACTTTGATTTTTGAAGTATCACTTTTGCAGGCAAATCAGAGCTTACAGAATGCAAAAAAGCTCGTCCGGAACATCGGACGAGCCCTTTTGCACACGAAGCGGGACACTGCCTGTGCGGCGCATGGATCATAGCTGTGAAGGAGAACAGCCGGAGGAGGAGGACCCGCGCCCAGTATCCCAAAAACAAGAAGAAAAAGATTTCACACACAGCCTTGGGACTTTGCCCTTGCTGTAACCATATTGTAACTCTTTTGAAACCACTTTGCAATAGGGTATTGTAATTTTTTTGTAATTTATTTTGTTAACTTTTTATGTCCTGCACCGCCGGGCTGCTGCAAACATTATTTCCCTTTTTGTGCCCGGTATGGTATACTGGCTTTGAATATGCTGCCACAGGCAGAAAAAGGAGTTTAGGATACGGATATGAAAACAAAATTGGGTATTGTGGGCTGCGGCTTTCTGGGCAACATCGTGGCTGACGCGTGGAAGAAGGGTCTGCTGCCGGACTACGAGCTGGTGGGCGTGACCAGCCGCACCCGCGCCTCGGCTGAAAAGACCGCCGCCAATGTCGGCTGCGCTGTTTGTGAGGATGTGGACGCGCTGCTGGCGCTTGAGCCGGAGTACATCGTGGAGGCCGCTTCGGTGGAGTCGGTGCGCGCTATGGCCATCCCGGTGCTGAAGCGGGGCGTGAATCTGGTCATTCTGTCCATCGGTGCCTTTGCGGATCTGGATTTCTACGCACAGGTCAAGGCAGCTGCCGTGGAGGGCGGTGCCAAGGTGCACCTGACCAGCGGTGCCATCGGCGGCTTTGATGTGCTGCAGACCGTCACCCTGATGGCACAGGCGCAGGGCTTGCCGGAGACTGCCGGCATCGAGACCCACACCGGTGCAAAGGGCTTCCGCAACACGCCGGTGTGGGCAGAGCACCTGCTGACCGACACCGAAAAGACCACCGTGTTCACCGGCAACGCAAAACAGGCCATTGCTACCTTCCCCCGCCGGGTGAACGTGGCGGTGGCTACTTCTCTGGCTACTACCGGCCCCGAGATCACCGGGGTGACCATGCACTCCGTGCCCGGCTGGGTGGGCGATGACCACTGCATCACTGCCGAGATCGAGGGCGTAAAGGCTGTGGTGGATATCTGCTCCTCCACCAGCGCCATTGCGGGCTGGAGCGCCGTTTCCCTGCTGCGCAATCTGGCTTCACCCGTCTGCTTCTACTAATATAAGGAGGAGTCCGTCATGTTTGAAAAGCTTGTTGCCATTGAGCCTGTCAGCCTGATCCCCTCTGCCGAGGAGGAGCTGCACCGCTACGCCAAGCAGGTGGTGCTGTACCGGGACGTACCCGCCAGCGATGACGAGATGGTGCGCCGCATTGGAGACGCCGATGCCGTACTGCTGAGCTACACCTCCCGCATGGGCAAGGAAGTCATCGCGCAGTGCCCCAACATCCGCTATATCGGGATGTGCTGCAGCCTGTACTCTGAGGAGAGTGCCAACGTGGATATCGCCTACGCACGCACCCGGGGCATCCAGGTGCTGGGCATCCGGGATTACGGCGACCGCGGCGTTGTGGAGTACGTTCTGCACGAGCTGACCGGCCTGCTGCACGGCTTTGGAATGCCCATGCTGCGGGACGAGCCGGTAGAGATCACCGGCCTGAAGGTGGGCATCGTGGGGCTGGGCGTTTCCGGCCGGATGATCGCCGAGGCGCTGCAATTTATGGGCGCAGAGATCAGCTACTTTGCCCGCAGCGCAAAGCCGGACGCCGAAGCCGCCGGTATGACCTTCAAGCCCCTGCCCCAGCTGCTGGCGGACAGCGAGGTGGTATTCACCTGCCTGAACAAGAATGTACTGCTGCTGGGCGAAAACGAGTTTGCCCAGCTGGGTGCAGGTAAGGTGCTATTCAACACCTCCATCGGCCCCGGCTTTGACTCCGCTGCGCTGGAAAAGTGGCTCGATCTGCCCGGCACACGCTTTTTCTGCGACACCCGCGCCGCAGCGGGGCCCGTGGCCGAGAACTTCTTTTCCCGGGAAAACGTGCGCTGCGCCAATGTGTCCGCCGGCCGCACCAAGCAGGCCTTTGTGCTGCTGAGCAAAAAGGTGCTGGACAACCTCCGCACCGCACTGGGCGAATAAGCTGCGCAGCCTGTTTTTCTTGCATCTTTTCCCCGATTGTGGTATGCTTTCTAGTATAAAAAGGGAGCCCGTGCAAAGCGGGCTGAGAGTGGGCTGTATTGCCCTGACCTGTGACCTGATTTGGATCATGCCAACGTAGGGAGATAGCGCTTTTATCTGCGGATATGTCTTTGCGGGCATATCCGCATTTTTGCTGCAAAGGAGCATTTCACCTATGAAAACTGCATTGACCATTGCCGGCAGTGATTCCAGCGGCGGCGCCGGGATCCAGGCCGATATCAAGACCATGACCGCCAACGGCGTGTTTGCCATGAGCGCCATTACCGCCCTGACCGCACAGAACACCACCGGTGTGACCGCCATTTTTGACACTACGCCGCAGTTTCTGGCGCAGCAGCTTGATGCCGTGTTCACCGACATCTACCCGGATGCGGTGAAGATTGGCATGGTATCCTCTGCCCCGCTCATCGACACCATCGCCGAGCGGCTGCACTTCTACGGCGCAAAGCATATCGTGGTGGACCCTGTGATGGTGGCTACCTCCGGCGCAAAGCTGCTGCAGGACGATGCCGTGCAGGCGCTGACCGAAAAGCTGCTGCCGCTGGCTGAGGTGCTTACCCCCAACATCCCGGAAGCGGAGATCCTGTCCGGCATGACCATTGCCAACGCCGCCGACATGGAAGCCGCTGCCCGCACCATCAGCCAGCGTTACGGCTGCGCCGTGCTGTGCAAGGGCGGCCACCAGATCAACGATGCCGACGACCTTTTGTGGCGCAGCGGCACCGGCAAGTGGTTCAAGGGCAAGCGCATCGCAAACCCCAACACCCACGGCACCGGCTGCACCCTGTCCAGCGCCATCGCTTCCAATCTTGCCAAGGGGTACGACCTTGACACTGCCGTGGAGCGTGCCAAGGCCTACATTTCCGGCTGCCTGTCTGCCATGCTGGATTTAGGGCACGGCTCCGGGCCCATGGATCACACCTTCAACCTGAAGGGAGATTTTGTCCGTGACTGACCTGCCCTTTGTTTCGGCGCTGGTGCAGGCCGACCTGCCCGTGTGGGAACAGTGCTTACAGACCGAGTTTCTGCAAAAGATGGAAAACGGCACCCTGAGCGAGGACTGCTTTAAAAGCTACCTTGTGGAGGACAGCCTGTATCTGCGGGAGTACGCCAAAATTTTTGCGTGGGGCATGACCAAGGCCACCACCATGGCGGCTATGCGCACTTACTATTCCCTGCTGTCCTTCGTGCAGGAGAACGAGGATCTGACCCGGCTGCGGTATCTGGAGCAGTACGGCCTGCGGGAAGCCGATATCCAGTCCCTGCCCCTGCGCCCGGAAAGCCGCGCTTATCTGGACTGCATGATCGACGCCGCCCGCAACGGCGAGGGCGAAGCCGAGTGCCTGATGGCCTGCCTGCCCTGTATGCTGAGCTATGGCTGGCTGTTCCAGAAGCTTTTGCAGCGCTCCCCCGCCGGAAAGGATACCTACTAC